>Ga0041059_1000920_pt1 | contig 23305 bp, 14 predicted proteins | sample AraColnosormetaG_FD_56232 | JGI IMG/M metagenome (GOLD analysis project Ga0041059, IMG submission 56232) | Arabidopsis roots microbial communities from North Carolina, USA - Col MF nosort | ecosystem: Host-associated > Plants > Roots > Unclassified | place: USA: North Carolina | collected... | reverse complement strand
GTTAAGAATTGGGTTTTTTTTTTTTTGTTCCAGCTGAGTATTTTTTTCCTATTGACAACGAAGAGTTTAGGGAAAACCTTGAGGTAAAATCCTTTTTGGATTACATTGAGCTCATTTAGATTTTAAGAAGTAAAGACTTTGAATTGTTTGCCTTTTCCATGTTCCAGGATTGGGAATCTACGTTGCAAAGTTGGGAGAAACTGAAAAATTATTTGGAGGGTATGCACAAAGGACCTGTTGGCAATCAAACAAGAACTCATTGACGAATTCCAATCTGGTGGAGAGAAACTTTTAATCCTTTCATGTATCTAGTTGTGTCATGTTTCATGTCATAATCTTATTATCTATGTTTAGACACTTGTGATCAAATTCATACCCTAATCGCTATTCTATGATGTCGCCAATGAAAGATTTGTGTTAAATCAGTTAATGTTGAAAACAATTGATCACCAAAATCTTTTCCTCACATACTGTCTCAAAGTACCATCTGCATCAAAGTGCTGGAGACTACTGCAAAACACACTGTCTTTGCTTGGAATATATTATCTTTTCTGTTACTGCAGGTACCTAGGGCTTTTGTATTAGTTACATTTTGTGGCATCGGTTGTCTCTGTATTCATCAAGTTCTTCAGATGGTTGTGGCTCAAGTAGTATTAAAAGAAGAAGTCGTATTGATCCAGGCTATGTTCGTATTGCACGAAACTGGAAGAGCAAGCTTAAGCTTACCTAGTAGCTCATGCCGTTCTGTGGTCCAAATGCCTGAAGGAGGAACACCTTTCTGGATTCAGTTTCCTGATCAGAATTACACGCTGGTTTTCTGTCTCCGGGGGGTGGGGAAGTCCATACTTGTCCTGGACCATGTAGCGCTGACACCAGACAGAGCATGGGGCCTCTTTAGTCCCTCTCTTCATTCTCATTGTGGCCTATGTTCTCAAGCTGATACTTTTTAAGATTAATGAAGGTCATCTGTATCTTTGCTAACTCCCTTGTTCCCTACTTGTAGTTCGAATTTGGGTTCTCTGTGCTCTTGTTGACTGTTCAATAATGGGTCTTCTCCTCTTGCTTTAAGTTGAGGAAATGCCATGGACATCAAAATCATGCAAGCTTGCCTCTTTTGGTTTGGTTATGTTCATTATTACTTGTAATGGACGCTGCATATACCATGTGATGTTTTAAGAGAGTCGTTCAAGTAGGCTCCGAGATTAAATGTGTTCTTCAATAAGTAGAATTTGAATAGTTCATTGATCTCACACGGAATTAGCCAAATGCAACACTGCCTCTTTTTTTTTTGCTCTCTTAATCAATAAATATAAAAACATCTGTGATCTCCAATTACATGGCTATCGTAATTATATACTTAACTTTGTAAGAAGTCGTTGTCTAAGCAAATTGCAAGTAACACTTGGTGCGTGAAAGCTTTTTGGTAATTTTAAAGAGCAAAAAAGAAAAACGTCATTATGTACATGAAACGTTATTATGACTAGAACAGTATAATATATGGACCAGACAAGGTCTGTGTCTCATAGCAGACCTAAAAGAACACAAGCCATTTAGATTTGTCAGAGCCCTTACCATCCGGAATCTTACAGTCACCTTGTCCAGTCGAGCCATCGCGTTGTTTCCCATCCTTTGACCTTCCTATTTTCTTCCTGACACAGATCCCTAACTTCATCGCTGTCAATAGACCCATAGCAATAAGCAAAGGTCTCACAGCCCAATGAAAATCCTCCAGATGTTGATATTTTTCCACAGCTCCTTGACATGTATTGAAATTCACAATCTCTACTTCAGCCGGATCTGCAAGATAGCTTCCATGTTCCTCTCCAAAAGGTAACATTCCAGGGAAGTCCACTTCAAGGCAACCGTTTGGTAGAACCTGAGAGATCCTGCCAGTTGCCCAAATACCTCTACCTTTACGCATCCATTTGAATCTCGGGATGACAACATTGGCTTTGAGTTTCACAAATTGACCCACACTGTATACTTTAGCCATCTGAAGCTGCGATGATGTCCCTTTCCAGAGAGTTGGCAACCCAATAAATCCAACAGCTACATTTCCCTCACGGTCAATTGAATGGAGAACACCAACCGGAGAGTGCCTCTTGTCTTTCCTGACCTTCAGACGCACCCAATCTCCAGAAGCTAAGCCGTTAGTTACCCGTTCAAGAACAGATACGTGAACCCTTAATGGATCATGTACACCATGGACTTTAACTAGCACAAATCCATCTGGGTCTGTGGAGTCACGTTCTAAACCAACCACCATTCCTTCTGGCACATCCATGTTCTCATGCTTACACGAATTGGCAGGCTTTCTTGAACGCACGGTGTCGCGCACTTGCAGATGATCCTTTGAAAGAAACCATTCTGTATAACCAAGAGTAGCCGAGCTCTTCCTGATTTCTCTACTATCAATGCCTCTCCTGACCTGTTCCTCCTCCGAGTTCTGCAAGCTGCCAAATCGGTTCCAGTCAATATCACAATTAAAGGTAGCCAATTAAAATTTCCATCAAGAATAAAGAAATTGGATTCCAAAAAAATATTAAAACATCAGACACGAAACTATAAAAACTATGGGATTTTCCGAAGATACTATGACCATACATAATGAAATATAAACACTTCTAAATCGATCTTGTTCAAACTGAATATATAACGGTGTCAAGATATGATTTACCTCTTTAAGACGAGTAAGATGTCAGTCATCGAAGGTCGGCTTCGAAGATCATACATAAAGCAACCCCGAAGTAGGTTCTCGAGAGGAGGCGGTATGCTACTGGGGATACTAAGCTTTTCTTGCTTTCTCACCACCAAATCATATATTTCATCGGCAGATCTCCCAGACCAAGGTTGTACACCAGTCAGCATTTCAACAATGCTGCAACCAAATCCCCAAGAATCAGTCTCAAAGGACATGGGACCTCTGACATCCGGTTGCCACTGTTCTGGTGCCATATAGTTTGGAGTTCCAAGTCTCTCTGTCATATCAGAACTTGGTAAAGGGATACTAAGAAGGAGATAAGGGATCCCAACATCCCCGAGGATGGCCTTGTCGTTATCACTGAGAAGAAAGTTAGAGGGCTTGAGATTGAGAATGAGAAACCCTTTTGAGTGCAACTCCAGGATCCCTGTAGCCAGATCAACCCCGTATCTGTAAAACGAGGTTCACATAAATAAGAAAGACATTAGTATTCTATATTACAATGAAGAAGACGCTACTACAATGAGCTTCTTACTTGTGTAATGAAGAATTACCTCAAAACATCTGGCAGTGAAAGCTTTCCTCCTTTAAGCCGAGCCATCTTGTCACCAAGAGAGCCCTCGTAGAATTTCATGACGACACATATCTACACGATACAAATCAGCTATTAAACAAAAATTGAAAATACGGTGAAACTAGAGAAACACACATGTTTGTTTCACTTACCTTTCCATTGATACTAGAGACTCCCCTGAGCAGACAGACATTCTCTAGTCCTTGACATTTAGAGAAGAGATCTTCAAACTTATCTACCACAACCCTTCTTTGATCTTCCTTGATGGGATAAAGCATTTTGATGGCCACTTCATGATGCTCATCATAGTCCTCAGTTGACTGATGATGAGTAGCCAGCCAAACATCACCGAAGGGACCTCTTCCAATTCGATGTCGAAGCTTCAACGTTGATGAATTCATCCAAGGGCTTGTCCCCGCTGCTAAAGCGCTCTCAGACTCACCTTCAATGATTTCATACTCGGTATCATCCGGCTTGCCAGCAATAATCTTTGAAGCCATTTATCTCTGTCTGAACCAATAAACACAGTTTCACCAGTTGGGATATCGCATAAACTCAACAACAGAAATCAAACTATTTAAGCAACAAAAAGGACTTTCCTCTCACTTGTTAACTATTCTTACAAGCAGATAGAGAAAGCAAGAAATGATTCCGAAACTAAACATCATGGTAAAACGCAATACATGGAATTGAAGAGAAAAGTCAGAAACCAGAGACGTGCCCACTATGGGAATAAGTTAGCGATACGAACAAGGGACAGAGACAGTATCGTGGAGAAGTAGAATCGTGGAGAAGTAGAAGAACAAGTAACAGTAACCAAATACAAAGAAAACCAATTAATGCTAGATAGAATCAATCATGAGTCAATCAAAGTTAACCAGCCAATGTTTTGATTGAAATAAGCCAACAATAAAGACAACTCTCAGATCTCATAGAACAAAATATTTAAGCGAAGAAATCAAACTGAAATTGAACTAGAGTTGCAATGAAACCAGAGAAAAAAATCACAGCTTACGAAGCATAAGAGAAGGGTCAAAGAAAGTAACCGACAATGAGGGAGAGAAAAGAGCAATTTCGACGGATTAAGAAGCTTTTGAAGAAAACCCTAACACCAGTAATGACGCGAGCGAAAATGGTAACACAAAACTCCAAAGGCCTGATGAAAGAGAGACGAAGAAAACAAGCCAAAAAAACTAAGAATTGATCATCGGGAACTGAAACAAGTAACTTCAGAAGCTGAAAAAGACAGAGAAGAGAAAGAGAACCGTGAGCGTGAGAAGAAGAAGAAGAAGGAACAAGGCGTGGAGGCCCCGTCATTTGTTTTAATCAAACACCGACCCGCGTTAGCTTTAGGGCCCATTTCGTTTTAGGGCCCAATAATAAGATAGAGTAACTGAGGTTTGGGCTTCGTTGTTGGACCTGAGCTCGTTATGGAAGAGTCAACTTAACTTTCTATGAACACTTTCGGACAAAGCTGGAGTGTTTGGCTCTGAAAACTCAATTTCTCTCTACTCTTTACACAAGCAACTCCTGCCATTTGCGTTTTTGTTCAATCGATTCAAATAGACATAAATCTAGTGACGATAAGACTCGCATGAAGATTTTATCCGTAACAACTAATTCCTCGATATACATACTTGTACTTTAATCATCTAAAATGACAGAAGAGAGCTAATTATTTATAAACTTACAAAATAAAAATTGTTCTTCTTTGAACGACGAACAATCCAAGAAACAGAGAAGAAGAAGAAGAAGAGATTTACAGTAATTTCTTGTAAATAAGTTTTGAGATAGAGAGACAGAGAATTACACAGTTAACAAAAATATAATTTAAGAAGGAAGAACCTTCTTGACAATGTCTTCACTAAGAGCAGCAATCTGAGAATCCAAAGCTTTAATGGTTTCTTCTTTCTGACTCTCCAAGCTCGCCAAAGCTTCTTTTAGCTCTTCCTCCACCTTCTTCCTTCCCTCCGCTAGCTTCTCCTCGACTTCAACCTGCAAAAAAAATACACAATCCATTTACCAATTTCTTCACTCTGAGTGCATTGTTGTTTCTTTTATACCTGAGTCTCCTTCTTCATCTTGTTAAGCGCGGCGGCGATCTCAGCCCTAGCTGCTCTCATCACGGCGGCGGCTTGCTCATCGAGCTCCTTTACTTCAGTCGAAGTGTCCTTAACACTCGCGAGCTTCTCTTTGATGGAAGCGTCTCTTTGATCCATGAAGTTACCAAGCGGAGAGTAATAGACCTTGTCGAGAGCGAACATCAAGAAGAGAAACTCAACAACGATGATCGGAAGCGTGAGATTGAAATCGAAGAGCTGTGCTTTCTCCATCGCCTCCGCCATCGACGGAGGAGCGAAAGCGGCGATTAAAGCTAAGGATTTGGCGGTGGCGGAGGAGAGTGATAGTGCTTTGCTACGGAGATCGGTGGAGGAAGTGAGGGATTTGGGAATTTGGGGAAGTTTGGCGAATTTGGGAATTTGGACTCGGTTTGGTTGTTGGTTGGATGACAGGGAGATTAGGGGTTTGGAGGAAGCCATTATCGAATTAGCAGCCATCGCCACACACACAGAGAAGAGCTTCGAGAGATGAGAAATGCTCAAAACTGTAATCTCTTTGGAGACGAATGGGAGAGAGAAGAGATTTGCTTAGGAATGTTATCTCTTCTCTTCGCCACACAAATAAGCTAAAGGCTGTGGTCGTCAGATTAAAATCAATGGAGCGGAAAATCAATTAAAAAGTAAATGATTGCGTTTTGGCCACAAACGCAAACACAAACGCAAACGCAAACGCAAACGCGAACGCTGTACCAGATAAGGTTAAAATGGCTAAGACGGTAAGGTTGCAATTATATCCACTACAAACGTAAATACACAATGCCTTATTCATTTTGCACACACACAACATCCAAGTTTGTATATAAACACCAAGATTAGGAAATCAAAATCTCTACAAGAATCAAATGATAGAAAAGGAGTGCTTTTTTTTAGGTTTCGGATATGAGTTTTTTTCTGTTCCACACATCCTTCTCGGAATTACACTTGAAACGAAACCTTGCAATGAGTTTGTTAAAAACTCTACTTGCAGTCACGTTTCTGTATTTAGTACCTCGTTGACTTGGCGTCGACTTGTAAGAGAGCAAACCTCCCAATACAGTTGCTAGAAAGCTTGGTTGGCTCCGAGGGATGGAGTCAACAACACCGTCTTCTTCAACTTCCCTTATTACGTTCTTTTTCCGGGTTTCCGGTGTGGTTGAGAACCTGATTGGTCCAAAAACATGTATTACTATGGAGATTCCGGATAATGAAATGCTAAAAACATTTTAACACCAAAAGTTCTTACAGTTTGAGTTGTTTGAAAGAAGAAACACGGGGTGTCTTGCTCTTATGCTTCACCATTAACATGCAGTAGTTTGAGATATGGCGGATGAACCGAAGCTGAATGATGGCAGATAAAACACATTATAGAGCATCAAAACAAAGCACTATGTTGTCAAAACTAAACTGGACTATAACAATCTACATAATCCAGGTTAGAGACTCTAGCTACCCAAATGCATCGTTCTACGACATCACATGTAAAGATGAAATAATATCATAAGCATAGACTCTTTGATGTATTCAAGTGATAAAGAAAGAGTAAAAGGGTAACCTGATCGCCGTCTTTAATGCCAAATTCAGTGAGGTACTCAGACTCATTAATCAATCTTTTATCTTCATAAGATAAGCAGAATTGTCCCCAAACATGCGGCCTTTATAATCACAGGGTAAAAATAGGATCATCAAGAATCATTTAGCAGTTACTTATCCTAATATAGACACAAAATCGGAATCATTATAAGAATAACTCAAGTCAAAGAATCAGAGATGGTACCATGAGATCTTGCCAGGGCCTGAGATGGGCAAGTGAGAAAACGCAGCTTCTACTGCCATCTTGAGCTCCCCTACTGTCGCTGTCTTCAACACTTGAATACCTACAAATCCAAATTACGCTTAAAGGGAATTGTACTAAATCACAAATTCAGAAACCAGTCAAATTTCTCTGGACAACCTCAAACGAAACAACACAGAAAAAACTAGAATTCGTTGTAAAGCAATAACTTTTAGTTCTTTTGAGCAAACATTCTTAGTTAACATATAAAATTTAATGGTAAAAGCAAGTAGGAGATGAGTAATGGGTACCAAAGGAAGATCCATCAAGCTTGAGAACAGTGAGTTTGATGGGCTCTTCAGGCATCTGATTATAATTGAAACTCCTCCGACGAGGGAGTCCATCGATTAGCCGGAGAGGCGAGAGAGACGCAGCCAAAGAGCGGCGTGGTGGAACGTCCATAGATTGATTATTGAGAAAATTTGATTTTCCCGGGCTAAGACATCTACTTCCAAGATTTTTGGCGACGGAGTAGGAGAAATCAGAGCTTGAGTTGGGTCAGAGTGGAAGATTGATACCATGAGCATGGGAAGAGGATGAGGAAGGGGAATATACTTTGAAGGAAATCATGGTTAAGGGATCTCTGCTTTTTTACCGGCGAGAGAATGTTTTGCTTTTGAAGAAGGTATGGAACACGATTACAAATACAATTATATGATATATAAAACAACTCAGAAGGATGTAGCAACAAGCACCCATGGCCTAATGGATAAGGCGCTTGACTTCTAATCAAGCGATTGTGGGTTCGAGTCCCACTGGGTGTGCTCTTTTTTTCTTTTCTAGTACTTGCAATTTTAACCGTTGAAGTAATTATTTTTGCTTTCACCGAGCTCTTTGCAAGAATGCCTAGTACCAAATCATCATTGAACGCTTTAAAAGAAGCAGTTGTATAATTACAGTCATCCTTTTCTCAAGTGTGTATAATAATACTACATATATACAATGAAAAGAAGCAGTTGTATAAATTAGAGTCAGTAGATCTCAAAAAAATAGAAAATCAGTTTTGTCCATAGTCTAATCTTTCGCCTTGTTGAAAACTGAAGAAGAACAAGACGCAAGTTCAAAAAATTAGGCCTTTCATTATTAATACTACTCTAAAGTCACCTCCAAAACCAAAAGCTCAACACTCTATCTCCACTTGAACACTACTAGTCAACAACTTTTCCTTAAACTAATGAGCCTTTATCATCACTAGGCCACTCATGTTTTCTTTGGCTTTTCTTTGTTTTGGACTTGTTACCTCCCGATGATCTTATAATATGCATATAAACCTGACCCGAAGAAACCAAAAAGCTGTCCAATCACATTCATCTGTGTAAATGAACCAAAAAAGAAAGGTAGTGAGATGTAGCAAACGTAGATGCCGATTTTAGGTTCAATGGAATAATAGGAATGTTGAAGAAAATTACCAGGTCGAATGGGAGTCCTCCAAAGAGCATCCAGCCTAGTCCAACCGTGAATAGATCCTGCAACGATGATATAATGTTCAAAGTCTCTCCTTGGCAGATTAGTTTCACATTTTTCTTTTGTACAGGAGATACTAATAAAGTGAAACCAACCTTCATATTGCCACAAATTGTCTGCGTCAAAGCTGAATTGAGAGTGGTGTTAAGGAAAATGCAGTAGTTTAAGACGAAAGCCAGCACGCACGAGCAGAGTAATACAACCTGGGTGAGAACATAACAGAAAAAGAGATCATCAGTATCACAAACGCAAAGTGGACAGATATAAGGCAAATAATGATTTACGGTACCATGAAACCAGGAGTTAAGAGGTGAGGAAAGTTAATTGTCTTCTCCAAGTCACCGCAAATAAATGTCCAAATCATCAATATAGGTCCGCATATAATTCCTATCATTGAAAATCTCACAAATTCAAAGCAAGTCTTGAGTGTTTAGGGTCAATTTAGTTATCTGTTTAGTTTATATTACCATTGGACCACATAAGGCCAAAGCTATTCAAGCCACTTGATTTACCTGGAGAACCAGACATTAGAATTGGGTAAGAGAGATTTCACTCTGGCAGGAGGACATGTAGTAAAACAATTTATTCAGAGAGCGAGTAACTAGTGTACCAGTACGGGCAATGGTTGCTAGATATACTGCTGTTGATATGTTGGCTAAGAAAACAACACCATATCCATAAAAGTCAAATGACAAGTCCCTAGCTCCAGCAAAAAATGCGCCAAGCAAGATAATACCAACACTGACATCAATTTTACAAGAGTTTAGTTGTGCATGTAAGAGTCAAGGAGCATGATTCTCCTTTTAGAGGTAATAACATGTGCATACTTTTTCATGGAGGGACTTAAAGCACCATACCACATAAGCCTCTGGGGCATGTAACATACAGAATAAACGTAGAGCTACAATTATCTCTCGCAAACTCCTAAATCCTAATTCTTGTCTATTTTGATCAAACATAAGGAGTTATTTCTTCCTAAGAGATACTATTAAACCCAGAATCTGAATACTTCAGGAAATTATCAAATTCAACAGTGAAAAGATATCAATTTTGCACGAACAGAAACTACAGTATGGAAGAAAGAAAAAAAAAGTGATTTACCTTCCAATGATAGACCGTGTATATCTCTGACCTGTGAGCATGTACTCAATCACCATAGTAAATGCCACAGTAGTACGCCTAAGCGTGGTATACATGGGAACATTTACCCCTCTAACAGATGCCATAGAGGCTAGCTTTCAAGAGATACACATCGAACAAATTTGTGATCAGTTACTATCTACGAAATCCAAACAGCAGTAAAAAAAATGCCAAAATAATTCAGTAAAATGGTTACCATGTACAAAAGATATGCTATTGCTAGAGGAAGGGTGTGAAACAATGTCTTCACTGGCACAAAGGTTGAGGCACTATCAATAGAAAAAGAATCAGCAGCTGTGAAAGAGATGATCTTCCTGCGCCTCAAAGCATATAGAAATAAGCTAGAGGAAACCATCTGTGGAAAACAAAAGTGTCCAGCTATTTTAGATATTGACAAATTTCTGTAGAGAATGAAAATATGAGTCTCACAGATCATAAGTGAGACGGAAAAACAGAATCTCTGTACTAAACCTGGAATAGCGTGATAACGTTCACACACGGAAAATCATAGGAAGACAGAGCTGCTTTATTGAACAGCACAAGCATAACTGTGAATCAACATCCAACAAAAAAACAAATGTCAACCCCGAGGCACATCTGATTACAACAAAACAGTGAACCATGTTCGTATTTGCCACATTTCAGTAACAACTACACAATGAGATTTCCCAAGACTACTCAACAATGCGATTGTGTAGGTGAGGTAACTGAATCATAGGAAAACTGGAAGGCGTTCTGATCAATATCGATGTACAAATGTAAGACGAAGAATTTCGGAATGAGTGAACATTGACAAAGCAAACAAATCCCAATCTTCATCACGATATGGTTGCATCAATATCAGCCAAAATCCGGAATTGAATCTAAACACGAACTACGGAATCCAGAGAATCGAATCCGAGAAAACACCAGAACTGGACTCTACTCCAAAACACGTGATTCGAATCAATGATACAAGTGAAATCGAGGAAATTACCAGCACAAGCCATGTAAGAAAGAGCAGCATAAGCTCCACGTTTGGTCATGGCAGATCCTTTGAAAAGCCGATCATCGACACCTTTACCATCGCTATCATTCTCACCGGCGAGGGGAGGATCGGAAACCGGAAGGACAGGATTATTCCTCATCGTCGAGAGAGGTAGACTCTCTCCACGCTCCTCGTCTTCGTCTTCGTTCGCCGTCTACTCTCTCCACGCTCCTCGTCTTCGTCTTCGTTCGCCGTCTCTTTGAGACTTTGTTCTCCTCCAACCACCGGAGAAATTAGCGTCACCGAAAGAATGATACTGACCGTAGAGGACACGGGAAACGTTTGAGTAAACACACCTCTGTTTTTTTGCAATCATTATCAAAGAGGGAATGTCACGTGTTTTTCTATTTGTGGGTCAAGGCCCACATTATTTTAAGCCCATTTAAAGTTTGGGCTAAACGTGATTGTTCGATTATGAACTAAGGCCTTGATTGGTGTAGCTTTTTTAGTTGCCTGTCCCCATGCTTATGTACGGCATTGGAAAAAGCTGGGTCATGACAAAAATATTACTTTTTGTGTAACTGAGAGATTCGGGATTTCTGGAAGAATCACGTGTTAGTAATTTTCATCTAATGTTTTCATAGTGATTAGTGAACCATTATAATTAAAATCGCAGTGAAAGTTTTAGAATTAGAACAATAACATGAATCACATGGTGCATATGGTGTGGTAGAACCCCAATAAATTAACTTCTAGAATATGGTGTGGTAAAAACCAACACTTTCAGAGAAACTGGGGTTTATTTTATTCATCATAATGATTATGGCGCTACCTTTTTCTTAGCTTTTGAGCTACGTTCATGTACAAGTTATACATATATAAAATGTTCCAAGAAAAATTGTAAGAGAAATAACTTTAATCGCAATTTTATAGAACTCACCAAACTATCATCTATAACGAGTTAACATGTTGCCAGTTTGAATCAAGAAGCTTGGATGATGAATGAATGGATCGGTTTGTGGTACAATTCTTAAAATTGTAGTAGAGGAGACAGAGAAAAAACATGATAAGACTTTGGTATTTACAACTTGACGGAGACAAGACAGTAAGCCAAATCTGTCACAAAAACACTCAAACTCTTTTCTCAGTGTTTTGAGTTTAAAGAGAGACTTATTCACTTCCCCTTTCGTAACACTTATTTGTCTCCCAACCAAACAGTTTCTGTCCTTTCCCTTGTCCTCCCACGTGCATCTTTATATCTCATGACTTTTCGTTTCTAGATCTTGAATAATGTCTTAGTGGATTAGGTTTGTTGTCGGTAAATTAGGTGACCGTTTTTTTCTTATATTTGGAAGATCGCGGGATGAAGCAGATACTGAGTTTCAGGGCATACACACCTAATTTGAAAATCATTGTTAGTCCAATTTCACTTTAATCTTGTTTACAAAAAAATTGATCTGAAAATGTTGATGGGATAAGTAAAAATGTAAGTTTTGCTAGTAGTCATGATATAATAATAGCAAAACCAGATCAATTTTGAGCAAAAGGAAGAAACAAAAAACAGATCGATCCCACGAGCAAGACTAAGTGTAAAGTGGTTCCCACAAGAGCCATATGGATATGGTCCTTCAACTTTTAAAGCCCATTACTTCAGTGGTCGACCCGACATTACGCCACGAGTAGTCACGCACGCACGACTCCGTTCACGTGACATTCACGTTGATATTTCCCCCTCTACTCTCTTCTGCTTGGTTGATCTAAAAAACATGAAGAGACCAACCTAATTTCATATTAATATATGATATAGACTTCATACTCAACAGTCACTTTCGTAATCCAAATCCATATCTTACGAAATTAGTTCTTAATAAAGGTTGTGGATTAAGTTATAATATTGTGTTAAGAGTTAAGACACAGCATATAACCTTGTACCAACAGTGCTTTATTCTTAAATGGAAACAAAACATATGTCAATGTCAAGCATACAGCTAAAATATCATTATCTAATATTAAGAGTAAAACAAGATAATTAAAAATTGAAACAACACCATATTTTTATAGCTTTACTTATCGTATTTTTCTAGTCTTCATGGTAATTGTGTTGCTTTATTTTGTTTATAAATGAATTTGGTTCGACCAGATAGTCTAATATCAGTTTTTAAACACTGGTTTTAATAAAATCATATGTCGGCAATTCAACCTGTTACGTTGTATGATTGTATCCTAGTCAAATAGGGGAGGAGGTACTAGTCGTTTCAATTAGTTTACGTAATCAATCCAAAGAAACTATAAGCTATAAAGATCCTCAATTTGTTGGTTACAATAAAAACAACAGTTGTCAAAATTTATGTTTATAAAAAGTAATAACTATGTTCCTTCCCATATAGAGCAAAGTACCTCAGGATAGGCAAACCGTACTTAATAGCCCTTATTCATAATTTGATCCAACTCTTCCCCACAAAATTGCAACTGATGAAGTCAATACTTGTATAGTGAGTCAAGCTATAAATGTCTAGTGATAGTTTTGTCTCTTAAAAGGTTAACAAAAGTTATGACAAGCTGAAAAATCAGAGTTTGCTAGGAGTATTACTTACAGTTATCAGTTTAAGTATCACATTTATAGTATTGTATACAATGATTCTTAAATTCCACCTTTTCCGTGCGAAACCAAATTTTCTATTGGAAACATAGAATGTAAACAAAAATATGGGACGTTGTCCGTTCCAACATTAACCAAACTTGTCTATTACTAATATTCGTGTTGGTTTGATGTTGGATGTCTAAATTCGTTGAATCATGTGTCTCTTGACGAAATATGCATCTTCTTATTTCTTAGTATAGATGCACTTTATCATTCTTTTAGTACATGCTTAATTTTTTTTTTTAAAATATGTTGATTGTCATATTGCCAAAAGTATGAATTAAAGACGCACATCTAACACAAGTTAGCAGCCGTAAATCCTTCCATAAATTTATTTTGCAAGTTTTGCTCATTATATAATGAGCGGAATTTATGATATAATCGTTTGTAATAATGTTATGTTTTGATCAAAATTTGAAATTAAAAGTAGGTGAGAACTTGTTATACAGTGTAGATAAGGTGGATCTTGAATATAAAAATAAAATTTATAAGATGTATTTAAAGCAGAAAAGCATAAAACTTTAGATAAAATAATGTAAAAATGTGTTAGCATCAATGTTGGGATATTGGCCGACCCGAACTTAATCAATGTCGGAAGCCATTACTTCTCTCCCAAAAGACCTTTTTCCTTCGGAGAACTAGGAACTTCCTCACTACCTTTCGCTTAACGTGAAAGCCATAAATTTCATATATTCATAAAAATCAGAAAATCTAAAACTGTTTAGTATCACCTGTTTTTGGTATAGACTATTGGTTTTGTGTTACTTCCTAAACTATATGATTTCGTACTTCATTGGATCTTATAGAGATGAATATTCGTAAAAAGATAAGTTATCTGGTGAAACGTTACTTCAGTCATGTTGGGTCTAGATTTACATACTACTATGAAACATTTTAAGATAATAATTATCCTAGCCAACTATATGTTCTATATTATGGGCCAAGAAGATATAGAACTAAAAGTTCAGAATTTAACGATATAAATTACTAGTATATTCTAATACTTGAATGATTACTGTTTTAGTTGTTTAGAATAAATAGTAGCGTGTTGGTTAAGATACCATCTATCCACATCTATATTTGTGTGGGTTACATAAAATGTACATAATATTATATACATATATATGTATATTTTTGATAAAGCCATATATTACTCCTTGACCTCTGCCCCCATTTCCTTTTACTATAAATAGGAATACTCATGATCCTCTAATTCAGCAATCAACACCAACGAACACAACCTTTTCCAAAGCCAATAATAAAAGAACAAAAGCTTTTAGTTTCATCAAAGACGAAGCTGCCTTAGAAATGGAGTTGGATCTTGGTCTATCTCTTTCACCTCATAAATCTTCCAAGTTAGGGTTTAACTTTGACCTCAACAAGCATTGTGCGATCGAGGGTGCTGCGTCTTGTTTGGGTACCGAAAAACTGCGTTTTGAGGCGACGTTTGGGTTAGGGAATGTGGAGGAAAATTGTTATATGCCAAAACAGCGTTTGTTTGCCTTGAATGGCCAGCCCAACGAGGAAGACGAAGATCCTCTGGAATCCGAGTCTTCAATAGTTTACGAGTGAGTACCTTGACTATTTTAGTATTTGACAACAATTAGGTTAAAGTAGTTACATCTAGTATTATTATATAATAAATGACTCCGTAGTTTTCAAAAATGTTATGATGTTGTAGACTTGTAGTTAACTCAATGGAGAGGCATAATTTGTATTTTTTTGTAACATATAATTAATTTTAATATTTAGTGATGAGGAGGAAAATAGCGAAGTTGTTGGATGGCCACCAGTAAAAACATGTATGATAAAGTATGGTAGTTATCATCATCGTCATATTCGTAATCACCATCATTGCCCGTATCATCATCGTGGTAGGAGGATCACGGCGATGAACAACAACATATCTAATCCAACAACGGCTACTGTGGGATCATCATCTTCTTCGTCAATATCATCAAGATCATCAATGTATGTTAAGGTTAAGATGGATGGTGTGGCAATAGCAAGAAAAGTGGATATCAAGCTTTTTAACTCTTACGAGTCCCTCACTAACTCCTTGATCACTATGTTTACCGAATGTAAGTACTAATTACGTTTATCAAAATCTAGAGTAAGAAACCTATAAACAATTGAAAATAGAACGTAACTTTTTACTACTATTGAATCTAATTTTGGGTTATCAGATGAAGATTGCGACAGAGAAGATACAAATTATACATTCACCTTCCAAGGGAAAGAGGGTGACTGGCTACTTCGAGGGGATGTTACATGGAAGTAAGTTTACTTCTCTATATTTCAAGAAAAATGACTTATTGAGTAATGACTACTATACTCTCTTTCTTATATATTGATACTTAACTTGTTGTTTTGGTTTTGTAGGATCTTTGCGGAATCTGTTCATCGGATATCAATAATTAGAGATCGACCGTGTGCATATACAAGATGTTTGTTTTAAGGATAGGCGTTCAAATCGGACCATTATTTTTTATTTTGTAATTAAAATGTCTATCATTTGATTAAATTTCCACTCGATCTTTTTCCTCTATTCTTCTAGTTCTTAGTATCAAATCCAATGGTTTATAATCTGTTGTTATCTGATCCATGGCTAACACATGGACAAAAAGCTAAAGAAAATTCAAAAGTAAAAAAAACTCATGAATTGTCAAAGACAGACTAGCTGATAATAATTAAGATGTTAGACTTTTTGTGTGTACCGAATTGATTTTTTTTTCATAGACTTGTTTGATTGAGAAACCATAAGAATGTAATGGTTGCGGACGTCCGGGTTTTACACAAGTAAGTATGTCACTTTATGTGATTCAAGAGATTTCCAAGTAATTAAATTTTGGTTTGAATTAGATCGGAGTACGATTTTAAATTGTGAGTAAACAAGGGGAAAAAAAAAAGCATGAGTAAACAGAAAAAAAATGACATAAAAACTGATACATTTCTTAAACAATTTAATTAGCTGAATAGCTGATAACAAAATTTAAAATGAATATTATTGATCTTAGCTTAAAATGCGTAATTTAGATTAAAATATTAATCAATAATGAATGATATATAAGAAAATCTTTTATTAAAATGGTTATTATATTTACAATTTGCATAAAATTATATCATAAGTTTATAATCTTTAAATTAAATAATATGACAAACATAATCTTTATATAAGGAAAATAGATATTTTAGTGAAATTTAGAGAAACACAACTTTAGATCTACTAAAGTTATGAATGAAACAATCAAACAACTGTAAAAAGATCCCTACAAAAATTGAAAATTATTTAATTACCAAACAAAACAAAAAGAAAAGACATCTTCACCGATACGTTCGGTGTTCAGACTTGAGTCTCTCTCGGACACACGGCTCCCGTCAATCCCGGTCACAAACCAAACCTTCGCATCTCTATCTGTCTCTTCAGATCGACGGCTCTAATCACTCCACGTCAGCTTGGACTCATAACTCTCTTATTAAATTGGTGTCTCTCTGTCTTTAGACACTTCATTTTGACTGGTTCGGCGAATCTGCTCCTTTAGTCATCTTCTCTTTTGAGAAAAGATAGATCTTCTTCACCTTCTTCATTGATCTCAGATCCCGATCCCGTCTCCTTATCTTCCGCCGGCGACTTCTTCATTTTTCTCTTCTACCTACCACCTCTTAATCATTCTCTCTCCCCCCGCAGATCTAGCGAATCGGTATTTATCTCCAAAGAAAAATTCAATCACAATTTCTCGTTGGATTCTCCATTAATTTCTCAACCAAATTGCTACTTTTTCTTTTGTTTGTGGTTTTTGAAGAATTCGAATCCTTAAGTAGTAGTGGAATCATGGCGCTAAGCATGCGAAAAGCGATCGGAGTTGTTAAGGATCAGACTAGTATCGGCATAGCGAAGGTAGCTAGCAACATGGCTCCAGATCTGGAAGTTGCGATCGTGAAAGCTACAAGCCACGACGATGATCAATCTAGTGACAAGTATATCCGCGAGATCCTTAGCTTAACTTCACTCTCCCGTGGCTACGTTCACGCCTGTGTCACCTCTGTTTCACGCCGTCTTAAGAAGACGCGTGACTGGATCGTTGCTCTCAAGGCTCTTATGCTTGTCCATCGTCTTCTTAACGAAGGAGATCCACTGTTTCAGGAAGAGATCCTCTACGCTACACGACGAGGTACGAGGATTCTTAATATGTCTGATTTTCGTGATGAGGCTCATTCTAGCTCTTGGGATCACTCTGCTTTCGTTAGGACATATGCTAGTTACTTGGATCAGAGGCTTGAATTGGCTCTTTTTGAGAGAAGAGGGAGAAATGGTGGTGGTAGTAGTAGTAGTCACCAAAGTAATGGTGATGATGGATATAATCGATCTAGGGATGATTTTAGGTCTCCTCCTCCAAGAACTTATGATTATGAGACTGGTAATGGTTTTGGTATGCCTAAGAGGTCGAGGTCTTTTGGAGATGTGAATGAGATTGGAGCAAGAGAGGAGAAGAAATCTGTTACTCCTTTAAGAGAGATGACACCTGAGAGGATTTTTGGAAAGATGGGTCATTTGCAGAGGCTGCTTGATCGGTTTTTATCTTGTCGACCCACTGGTTTAGCCAAAAACAGTCGGATGATCTTGATTGCCATGTACCCGGTTGTGAAAGAGAGTTTTAGGCTTTACGCTGACATCTGTGAGGTCTTGGCTGTTCTGCTTGACAAGTTTTTTGATATGGAGTATACTGATTGTGTTAAGGCCTTTGATGCTTATGCTAGTGCGGCTAAACAGATTGATGAGCTCATTGCGTTTTACCATTGGTGTAAGGATACTGGAGTGGCGAGATCTTCTGAGTACCCTGAGGTTCAGAGGATTACGAGCAAGCTGTTGGAGACACTAGAAGAGTTTGTGAGAGACAGAGCCAAGAGGGCCAAAAGTCCTGAGAGGAAAGAGATTGAAGCTCCTCCTGCTCCTGCTCCTCCTGTGGAAGAGCCAGTGGATATGAATGAGATCAAAGCGCTTCCTCCTCCTGAGAATCACACTCCTCCACCTCCACCTGCACCAGAGCCTAAACCGCAGCAACCACAAGTAACAGATGATCTAGTTAACTTGAGAGAAGATGATGTCTCTGGCGATGACCAAGGAAACAAGTTTGCTCTTGCGCTTTTTGCTGGCCCTCCCGCTAATAACGGAAAATGGGAAGCTTTCTCTTCTGATAACAACGTGACATCGGCTTGGCAGAATCCAGCAGCAGAGCTTGGGAAGGCGGATTGGGAACTAGCATTGGTCGAGACAGCTAGTAATCTAGAACATCAGAAAGCCGCAATGGGTGGTGGTTTAGACCCATTGTTACTCAACGGAATGTACGATCAAGGAGCAGTTAGACAACACGTGAGCACCTCAGAGTTAACTGGTGGAAGTTCAAGCAGCGTTGCACTCCCTTTACCGGGTAAAGTCAACAGCCATATACTAGCACTCCCTGCACCAGATGGAACCGTTCAGAAAGTGAACCAAGACCCGTTCGCTGCTTCCCTGACCATTCCGCCTCCTTCCTATGTGCAAATGGCTGAGATGGACAAAAAGCAATATCTATTGACTCAAGAGCAGCAATTATGGCAGCAATATCAGCAAGAAGGAATGAGAGGTCAAGCTAGTTTGGCTAAGATGAATACAGCCCAAACCGCAATGCCTTATGGTATGCCGCCGGTTAACGGGATGGGACCGTCGCCGATGGGTTATTACTACAACAACCCTTACTGATTTTATTCATTTTGTTTGCTTTTTTCTTACATATATTTTCCGACCAATGTAGATGTGTTATAATGCGGTTTTTCTTGTATTTGTTCCTGATCTTGCGTCCTATTATTGAACCTGTGAGACTTTTGCCTCTTTTGAGTATTGATGAATAATGAAGTTATACATCTGTTGTTTTCTTGTTATTCTTGCTACACAACTAGGTTTGGTTTGGTTTGGTTGGAGTTAGGTGAAGCTTAAGAATGAATACATGATAAAGAGAAGGAAATCAGTAAGATAACGGAATTTATCTAGTATAATTCAACGTATTGGGGTCATTGACATTTGTCATTTTGCCAATTGAAATTTGGAACATCCTCATGTTTTTAGTGAAGATAATGGAGCCTCAAATTGCACTTCCCCTTTTTTAAGTTGACTCGTTAATTCCATCACTTGGTCCCCAAAAACTTTTTATCCTTTCATGAGAACTCCAAATATATGATAACAACAGGCATAATTATTTTTGCCAATAAATCTGCAACTAATACGTATATATTCTCTTCAAAGAAAAACAAATAAACTGACTTTGGACTTTTGATCTAGTATTTTTTTCATTTATGCACTGTAGTTGATACGTCATTATACGAATTTAAACAAAATAAAAAGACAAAATCAATGTTTGTCATTTCATAATCACGAGTGATACATGGTAATATATAAAAGATTTTAGCGGTTTACCAATGTGAAGTAAACGTCCTCACAGAATGCGTCTGTGATTTACTAAAAATCATAGAGAAACTGGACCTATAAGAGATTGATTAATGAAAAAATTGTCAACGTAGAAGGAAAACCAGTATTTGAATTCACCTTTTCATGATACTTCCGTATCGATGTTGTATGTATTACAAGTTTGGAAATTTAACCAGAAAATGATGGTGTTTTGTAACAATGAAATTCTACATAACTTAAAACCATTGAATAAACCTCACTAAAAATAAGCAAAGAAAAACCCTATCATGGTTTCGTAAACGCATCATGCGAGAACTTCATTACCGCTTGAACCACAAAACAGAGGAAGACAGTGAAGAACAAAAACCATTAATTCGTTGCATCTCTTCGATAGTCGATTCTTTTCTCTTGTAAAATCTAACTAAAGGTTAGATTTGTGAATTGTTAAATCTAAGTGTCTGCTCAGCATAATCGTAATCCTTATACCCCATAACCATGAAACTAAATCAGCAAAATAAGTTAACGAAAGAGAAAGTCACTGACATACAAGTTTCGTTATAGCAAGTTATTCTTTAATTGTCTATCACGCGATCATGGCTTGTAGGTATCAACTTTCTGTAATTTTCCATTAACTTTTACATATTTCTTTGAAAAAAGTAAAAAGGACAAGAAAAGCACGAGGAAAACGATGATTGTGGGTGTGTGGTCTTTAAGGGACAACCAAACTCGAGTGTTGACGAATCTAAGCCCCATCTTCCGCAAACTTAGACCCCGTACTAGATATTTAGATAATTATTAGTTCTAATAAACAACCTAATACTCTACATTTATCCATTTCATTCTCCTAGTTTCTTTATTCACTCTATCTACAGTGTACATTTACATAAACCCAGTGTATAGTCAGAACTCAAAACCCACATCACTTTCCATTCATAGTCCAATAAATATCTCTACTTTTGTCAAATGTCCATTAAATATCTTCTCGTATCCAATGTAAGGTTTCAATGTGGCTATTTGGTAATGAATTGGTTCCATTTGCTAATATGAAGATTATGATGAGATTCGAGTAGGACGAGTTTACTTTTTTACTCACGATAATGGTATACTCGGGTTTTTGTTTTTCCCAGCTACCCATTTAAATTACAATTATTATTTCCCCACAAAAAAGAAAAAAAAAAAAACTAAAACTAAAACTGAATTTACAACAATACCATTAGAGAAACCATTCACACACCACCGGCTGAGTCATTGAACAAGACGGTTCGAGCCATACCCAGCAACGGCTCAAGAGCCTGCGGTGAAAACTTCCTAGCAAACAGAAACGGATCCATCCGCTCAACCTTAGACCACTCCGAACCGTTGATTCCATCCTCACCATATCTTGGTCTAGTCTTTCTAAGCCGCAAGACCAGCTCAGGCACGACTTCCTCCGGCTCGTACATCCTCGGGTGACCACCGTCGTTAACAGTCCAGTCCACGTGAGTAAGCGTGGCGGGGACACATCCACGTGGATCCCGCATATTAAGAAGGGTAGGAAAGTAACTTTCTTCAGGATAACACGAGTCTTCCCGCACGCACGTCTGGTTAAACTTCACCCATATACGCCGATCACGCGCCACCACACGCGCGTGTCTCCGTTTCAAAACCCAAAACTGAGACCCGATCCGAAACTCCTCGAGCTTCACCTCCGGAAGCATCGCGTGTCTCCCAATCGCCGTCCACCTATCGAACTGCCACGGCTCGTCTTTAAGTATCTCGATGAAGCTCTTGCGCGACGAGACTAATGTCTTGTAAGTGAAGTCAAAGGAGCGAATTGGTACGCATGAAGGTGATATAACCGCAAACATGTAATTCAATGGATCGTCGAGAAGCGCGTGTGCTAGTAGTCTACGCGCCGCCGCAGTTAGAGTGGGAGTGTGTCTCAGCGAGGGTTTAGAGTGAATGACCCGGTTCAAGAACACGCCGGAGAACGGCGGGTCGTATTCTCGGGTCGGATCCGCGTGAACGTAGACATTGTAAAGATTCTTGGAGATTCCGTCGAAGAACATCTCCCAAAGAGGCGCGAACGGAAGAGGCGACGTCGTTAAGTACATAAAAGCTATTTTCCGGGTCGAACCGGGAGGTAGATTCGGGTTAACCCGAGAAGATAGTCGAAGAAGAGGGTCGTCTTCTTTGGGAATCGGCTGTCGAATCCGAACCGCCGGAGAAGAAGAAGAAGAGTCGGGGACATTTCGAGAGTAAAGAGAGAAGACGGAAAGAGAGCGGAAACCAAACTCCGGCGAGATAACGCAGGTGAGTTCTCGCTGGACTGTGAAGATAACAGCCACTGGAAGACATAGAAATAAAGCGCAGAGGAGAGGAAACAACGTCGGAGATATCATCTCTCACTCCACCGGAGGATTAGAAGAAATCAGTGACTAGACTACTTTTGCTTTTTAGAGAGAGAAAGAAAGTGTTCTATTATTATCAACGACATTTGGTTTCTAGAGTGAGAGAGTGGGATTTGGTGCAACTTGTTGTATCTTATTATTACGTTAAGAAATTATATATTTAATTCGAGTACACTAATTATAGAAATATATAATTCAATGGCATTTCATATTTGGAATTTTACATCTTTATATAGAAAAGTATTCGTCTTCTCTCGAGTTGTCATTTAATATACATAACGTTCTTAGTTTTATTTGGCCACTAATTCTAATAATTTTGATCACTGTACTGTTTATCCGAAAAGAGTATATATGAATTGAATTCTATTTGGTTATCATTTCTTGTACTTTATCAGTTTGTCATAAATCTGACTAAATCATAGGCCACACATAATGTGATTGTGTATGTATAAAGAATTTATTCGTTTGATTAGTGTGTTCAAAGCTAACATTAAAGGAAGGAGTCATAAAAATATTCGATTTACGTGGAGGGTTCTTAGTCTTACAAGTGGATTGATGGAAACCGTTGGATGGTAAGCTTTCTAATGACATCACGTGGCTGCGTGAATTTTCGTAATCGATCCGTTTTAGGAAACGTTTCCGTCTCGAAGGCAACAGCTTTGTTGGATACGAGTTTCTCTGTACGGTGGTCCACGTGGTCGACATGCAATAGATTTGGGCCTTTAAAAATCTGAGTTTTTGGGCCTTTCACTAACGACGAGAAACCTTAAGGTGGTTTTCATTTTGAGTTTTTGAGTTCAGACTTGAAAAGTTTTAGGACGATGGGTCTTCGGTAATGTTTTAGACCTTTACTTTATTTGTCAGCAACGAGATTTTATTTTAGTTTGTCAATTCACTGATTTTTTATTTATTTACTAGGAGTTCGCGGACAATCGGTTTATTTGATTCTTATACTAAATTTTTGAATGAATTTGATATTTTAAACTTATAAATATAAAACTTTTTAATTAAATATAACTAAATAATAATTGGGATTTTTTTTTTTTTTTTTTTTTT
>Ga0041059_1000919_pt1 | contig 23307 bp, 15 predicted proteins | sample AraColnosormetaG_FD_56232 | JGI IMG/M metagenome (GOLD analysis project Ga0041059, IMG submission 56232) | Arabidopsis roots microbial communities from North Carolina, USA - Col MF nosort | ecosystem: Host-associated > Plants > Roots > Unclassified | place: USA: North Carolina | collected... | reverse complement strand
GGTGGAGGTGGAGGAGGAGGGGGTGGTGGCGCCAAAAAAGTGGCTTTATATGTCAACATACAGTTCGAAGAGTAAACCAGAGCAAAACGTTTACCATAACAACAATCCTTAGTCTCATTATACGCTGATTTCAAGCACCTATAGCAATCATACTGATTCAGATCGGGTGTGCACTGTACCAATCCATTTAGATCGTAAACTTCTCCAAGATAACTGACATGATAAGTTTCTTCCGCAAAATATGAAGAGCTCGAATAGGCTTCTTGTATCAACCGGTCCATACGATATTCCACGGTGTTAATGAAATAAAACTGGTACAACGTGGTATCGTAAGATGTCCATGTAACAAATGGACCTTGATCAAGAATCGAGAAAATCTTACGGCTGGAGTACCTGAGGAAGCATTCTTCATACCATATGATAGCTTCTTTTTGGACCGGACACCATATAAAAACGTTTTTGGATGCTCTTGAGATGCATGTTTCACAAGTTGAGGACGAGATATCTCCGCGACATAGATAACTTCCGTACACTGTTGTGGTTGGGGAAGAACCCGAGGCGTAGCTATAAAAGCCTTTGTTGGATGATTGAGAATCAAGAACGGATATTAAAGTATCTAGATTGGATTTGTACGAACTGTTCGGTGTGTAGTTTCCTGATGTGTAGCAATAGCTAAGGAGGTATGTTGGTTGTGCATTAAGGGTTTTGATGAGAAGAAAAGAGAGAAGGAAGATGAGTTTTGATTGATGAAGAGGGAGAGAGAACATCTTCGTTTGAGTAAACTTGTTGTGTTCTTCAACATAATATCGAGCTATAGGTCTATATTATTTGAATTGACTCTTCTTATGTATATCCTTTTAGTAGACGATATAGTTTGGTTCGCATATTTTCATTTTTAAAAAAACTATACACTATTTTGTTTCCCTCTTCTAATGGTCAACTTTGGGCCAGGCTGTCCTAATTTGACTTTAATGATTATGAACTTGATAATGTATAAATAAGGACGAGGTTTCAAACTTAATATAAAATTATATGCATGCCTATATGCCTTTTAGCTGATTTTTTTTCTATAAGAAAAGTCCAATCCCTTTTACGAGTAAATTTTTTAAGTTTGGGAAAACTATTGATTTGATGAAACTAGGAATTTATTATTTTAAAGTATATCTTGAAAGATATTAATAAAGATAAACTATGTAAAATTATGACTTAAATAATCGTTTTACTAAAGTAATTCGTGTGGCAGAGATTTATTTTGAAAGATCGAATTCAAAATTAACATAAGAATTTTGCCCATTTTCTTATTTCGATTTTGATTTTAATAAAACAAAAATCATATTACTTTTAGATTTTAGTACTTTTCTTTTAAAATGTACGTAATCATTTTAACAAAAGTTACAAAACGTTTATTTTCTTTTACAAGTTCAATTTAAAATGACTAATTCTTTTCTATTATGTTGTTCATGATAATCATATTATCTATTGCACAGTCTCAATCTCTCAAATTTCAAATAACTATCTTTAATAATAAGTTCTACGACGTGACAACATAAGCATAATTTTTTTTTCCCAACGTATATTAATCAAACGCGTAAATTGTGCAAATAATTAGGTGACAATAAGATTATATAAAGCACTAATGTCGGCCGTCAACGAAAACAAAAAAAGAACACTAACGTCGAGTCATATATAGATAATGGCTAGTAAAAACAAAAACAAATATCGTAGAGGTCATCAGGCCGAATGTTACAAGTTACAACCAAATTCAATACACGAAAACCAATAAAATGTTCCAATAATTTTTTGTAAGCATTAAAAACAAAATGTAATTTCATAATGTTAATACATATCTATGTAAATTATGTTGGTGACACATACACTTTTGTTCAAATCAAGTGAAATAAACTGGACATCTCTTGTCTTTAGTCGCACTCAACAACATTCCATCCCAACCGATCTCAATATAACAGCTTGCGTACATCTTGTGACTCTTACTATGCCATGTGTACACCTTAAAACGTATCATGGACCTTACCTTCAAACGGAACATTATCTTCCCTTGGTTCCTGTCTCGTTCCATCTCCATCCAACGGTCCTTATTCACGGCCATTGCGGGTCGACTTAAGGCTCCGTCGATCGAGCTCGTGTTCTTTGGGTCTTGGTAAAACGGATTAGTAAGTTTAGTCGAACCGATCCGTTTCTCTTTGTAGTAAACGGATCCTTCCATGGAATCGTAGTAAATGCCGACGTTTTGGTTCGGGTTATGAGCCGTTATCTTGAAGCTTATGTGTGACGTCTCGAACCCGTCGGGCCTGGATAGACCAGAGATTGAGAACCCGCGGATATGGACGCGTGGTCGGTGTGGTTGTAGACTGATCCATAAGATGAAAGTGATAATGCCTAAACATAGTAAAAGAGATAAGAAAATGGCACATATGAGTTTAGAGACTCTTGTTGTGAGGCTTTCTTTAACCCGATGAACGATGTTACTCGCCGAGTGGTGACGGGATATGGGTCGCGTTGATGGGTTCGATCGAACCGGTAAAGAATCGACCTTGTTGTGCATTTTTTTTTTGGGGGTAGATTTAGTGTTAGTGGGTCATGGGAAGTAAAATGATGTAATGTGAGGTTTATGTAGCAATTTTTTCTAAAAGAAAAACATTGTTGGTAGTTAAGAAGAAAGCAAAAGATACCTTGGAAAATATTATGGTTATTACACTTTGAGAAGAAAAGAATAGACAACTAAGTATCTAAATTTTTAACTAAAAAGATAGAGGAAAACTAAGTAGCTAAAAGTGCATTGCTTTTCCGTATATGCAATGCAAAGATTTAGATGCAATCATAAAGTTCATTAAAAAATTTAGACCAAACTCCTTGTCCTTACTAGCTAGTTCCTGAAACCAAGGCCGGCCCAATGCCTGAAACTTGTAAAATTTTTAATCGATTAATTAGCTATTAGCTATGTGGATTATCAATTAAGTTGATATATTTGCATGTAATTTTCTTCTCTAAAAATCGATTAATTTATTTTGAGCGGATTTGAGGTTTCTTGCTGGAGGGACATACTCCTGCAAAGTGTCCATATGTTAAGAGTTTTGCTAACATGTGATGTGAAGGAGTGCTTGAGAAGTATTTGATATTATAAAAAAGAAAAGTTTTAGAATTTTGTGTAAGATTTCGAATTAACATATGTCCTAATACCCTGTTAGAAATTTTGAAAAAGGCCCTAAGTCCAAAATTAGATTTGCTTCGAGCTAGATAGAATTGAGGTACTTCTTTATTTGATTTTCTTGTCAAGTACTTCATCCCAACTCCCAAGTAGCCCATATGTCCAAAACTAATTAACTATAAATGCATAATTTATATGAGGGTTTGTAAAAATATTCTATTTTCTTAGGGTTTGTATAGGCATCTAATTTAACAACTACAAGTTAGACTTTAGCTCTTAGATAATAGCCTAGTTTTACAAGCAAGGATAAAATACTCATCTTAGAAACAACTCTTAATCATTGTAGTTTAGCTTAGTTACTTTTAAACAAAACAACCCAAATGTATGGGCTTGACTAATGGCCCAGTAATGGCCTTCTTGACTAACTCCATTTTGACTTTCTTCTTCCTCTTCCCATCATTTCTTCTTCTTTTTCATCTTGATTTATGATCTCTGCTTTTCATCTTCTTCTTCTCACTTAATCAAAAGACTCAATTGAGTCAATTCTCAATTCTCAACAGTAACATTCTTTTTTTGCTACAAAATTCTTCAATAATAACTTCAAAATTATGTTATCTTAGAGCTTAAGTATATATTATAAGGATACTTTTTGTTTCTTACATTGAATTTATTGTATCTATGATGTTCTAATTATTTCTTGTGCTTTGAAGACTAACATCTTGATATATCATTTTCAGAATTACTTTTAGAAAATTCGGAAGTATATAGTAGTTTTTTTTTGGTAAACCGGAAGACGAAAGTATATAGTTGAACCATAATTCAGTACTAATTTGTCCTCAACTTTTTTTTTTTTGGTGTGTTCCTCAATCTTATTTAATAGTAGCACTAATTTCACAAAAAAACGACAAAATGAAATATAGATCAACAATAATTAATATGGACCCATTAATATATACAGTTTTCAAGACTAGGATGAGACAATAAAATTGTAAACTCTACTAATTTTAGCAATATCTATTGTCAAAAATTAAACAATCTGCTATCCATACTTTCAATACGCATACACAAACAATTTATTGTTTCGAAGCAAACACATATACAGCACAAAACTTTATATTAGTATTGTCTTTGTATGACTATTAAAACTCGATGTTATAGTGGTAAGTATTAAAATGTATATAATAAAAGAAAAAACCAAAACATATATAATTATCTTTCATCTAAATAGTAAACCAAATATATAAATATATAGTATAATGTTTTGTAAGTTTTTAAATTCCTATTATTTTGCACGATAAGACTCAATTATTTAAGAAGAGAATATACTACTAACGTAAAATCTATAATGGCCCAACAAAATTAAATATTCTAAAAAGTCACATTTATTGTTGACCTTCACAAAAAAAAAAAACTCTCAATTTTCTGTTTCTTATAACAACATAACAAACAAAAAAAGGCCCAAAGAGTATTTTCCTCCGAATTCGCCGACGACTAATCACGAGATGGCGCCGCCGGTGACGGAGCGGTGGTGCTTAGCTTTGATTCTTCTCTTTCTCTCCTTGTTCGTCCAATCTTCAACGGCAATTTACTGCGGTGCTGAAGATTGTTATGCTCTTCTCGGGTTTGTTCATCAGCTTCCGATCTTCATTTTCAAATTCAGATTTTGATTTCGTTCTCTTAATCGTTTTGCATTATCGATTTCAGAGTCGCTCAAGATGCGAACGCATCGGATATCAAGAGATCTTATTATAAGCTCTCTCTTCAACAGTAAGGATGATTCTGGATTTGTTTAGACATTGTTCAGATTTGATTTTGATTAGTGTTTTGCTAATCTTTGTTTCTCAATTTTGATGATTCGATTTAGTCATCCAGATAAGAATCCGGATCCTGAATCGAGGAAACTGTTTGTTAAAATCGCCACTGCTTATGAGGTACTTCAATATTTTTATGATTCTGAAACTTTGGAATCTGGCTTAGTCAATCCCATTATATATCTCTGCGTATAATTTCTTAGGTATGATCCAGTTTTAGCGAATCGAGAATCATTACATTGGGAGATAGATTTGATAGTGTATGGTTTTTTTGTTATAGCTGAGAATAATTGAACATGAAAGTTTCTCAAAAGGATTCGTCTTGTTGCAGATTTTGAAAGATAATACTACTCGGGCACAATATGATTATGCAATTGAACATCCAGAAGAGGTTAGTAGACCATTATTCTGAGAATTCTCAACTGTTATTCTTGGTTTGTGACTTTGTGTACATTGCATAGGTGAAAGATCTTTGAAAAAAATTCTGTACCGCTTTGTGTTTCTTTGTATATAGGTATTTTACAACACCGCTCAATATTACCGCGCGAAATATGGACATAAATCGGTACGATGTTATTGAATGTTTCTGATGACTTTTCTTTCGGAAAACCATTGGCTTTTTTAACTGATGTTACGACTGCCTAATGTGTGTTCTAGGATCCCCGTGCTGTTCTTGTTGGTCTATTGGTGGTTTTATCTGCATTTCAATATCTGAACAACGTGGCAAGGTATAATGAGGTACGTATTAGAGATCGGGATTCTCTCACTATGTGTTAATAGTCTCAAGTAGTTGTTCTGTATCGTTTTTCTGATGCATGCCAGACCTATATTGTTATATATTTAAGCATCAGTACTACTCATCTATATATCACATGTATGTGCAATACCTAATCACATGTATGTGCAATACCTAATCACATGTATCATAGCATCTCAAGAAACGTAGAATTTGACCTCTTGAATGTGATTCATATACTTTGTTATGAGAACTTTATGTAGCTTAAACTCTTAAAGCCTATAATTAGAAATTATACAAACCTCGGCTCATTTTCTTAATGAGATCTTGCATTATTGTTGTGATGCAGGCTATAGCGACGGTTAAGCGAACACCTGCTTACAAAAATAAGCTCAAGGCATTAGAACTCGAACGCACAGGTGGAGTAAGTAACAAGAAGAAGGGTTCAAAGCAGATTGACCAGTATGTACCCCCAGTTATTTAAATTGCCTTTTTATTAGCTGAGAATGTGTCGTATCGCTGAATAAATCATAATCATTTATTGTTTTGGCAGGAAACTACAGGAAGAGCTAAGCAACGAACTTGACTTACAAATCAAAGGAGCTGAAAAACCATCGGTCTGGGAACTTCTCGGTGTTCGATTCATTCTCCTACCATACACTATCATTAAGGTTTCATTTTCTTAAAATACTTTCACTGTGCCACATTTCACAGATTCCTCCATATCCTACTTTCCCGAGATAGCTGATTCAACATTCTGTTATCTTCCAGCTTCTAGTATGGTACAGCAGTTGGGTGTGGAGATATAAGGTCAAGAAAGCTCCTTATTCATGGGAAGACGCATCATACCTAACCCGAAGATCACTTAGTGTGCCTGCCGACGCATGGGCTAATCTAGGTATCCTTCTATTCTCTAATTTCCAACCTGAACCGACATATTGATAAAGATTGATGTCTAATACAATGTGATTAAATCTATTGTGCAAATTCGATATTTTTCAGATGAATATAGGAAGGAAGATCTGGTGCAGAAAAGGCTGTGGGAGAAGCAGAATCTTGAGAATTACTTTGCAGAAATGCGTAAAGAATCGAAGCGGAGAAGATAGGTCACTTGTCGCTTACCATGCAACGATACAAAATACAATTCGAGTTTCAGAGACACCATTTTTACCATTATCACTCTACTTTAATGTTATAAGAACGAACCAGTTACAAGAAGAGACACTAGTATAATTGTACGGTACCAGGAACCAAATCTCAATTTGTCATATACAAGATGAAATCATGTCTGTCAATGGACATGGTCCAGTTTTGACTCAGTTTTGTTTAAAACCAATTTGCTCCGTGGAATGTTCAAATCTATCTTTGATACTTGAATTCGAGTTCTAAAACGAAACATTAACTTTATGATCAGTCAAGAAACACAGTGAAGCAACAAGATTCTGTTTGGTTATATTAAAACCGGAGGAAACCGATACAAAAAAATACATGAGTGAGAGGATACAACGTTGACATCAAAGGGACAAAAACTAAAATGTGAAACGCTTGCGGATTTGTTTATACATTGCTTTGCTTGTACATCTTGGTGTCCAACACTTGCTTCCCGCACATTGCGCACACTCCTGCACAACCACGAAGAGGCAATTCCATCAGTTGTTAAGTTACTCTATAATATCACTATCCAACCAGAGGTAAGAATTTAGTAGAGTAAAACAGATGTATTAACTATTTACCTTTGCTATAGGCACATGTGTGACAGTATTTACCATCTTGATGCACTTGCTGCTTGCAGATCATACATTTTGTGGTACAGGTACTGTAAGGTGACCATCTACAAGGCAAAGAAATATCACAATAGAAAATTAGAAGCAGAACAAGAGTAAACAAAACTAATAACTCAACTCAAAAAAGACAACACAAACATTCACAGTTACAAATATCGCTAGTTCCATGAGAAGTTGTACATTTACTAATGATTCTTATTAAAACCTAGAGGACTAGCGAAGCGGTGGAGTTCTACACCCTAGATGGCAAGAGTCCAGTAGCCTAATCAACTCAACAGATAATACAAACATCCCAAACTTAAAAAATTTATCGCTATTTCCATGAGAAATTCTATAATTACTAATGATTTTTAGAAGAACCTGGAGGGATCAACTCAAAAAAGACACTACACGAAACTACAATACCAATATTTCTTAGAAGAAACTACAGGAAACAAAACCAATACCAAACTAGACGATACAAACATCCCCAAAGCTACAAATTAATCACTATTTCCATATTGCAATTCAAATAATGAAAAGTAGTAAAATGAAGATGGATAAACATAAGAAATGCATACCTATTCTTCTTGGAGAGAAGCTTATTCTCATTGATTTTACGACCACCACCTTCAGTTACATTACGAGCACCATCCTTCCACTTATCAGGAACTATCACTTTCGATAACTTCTTCTCACCTAAAATTAAAAGATAAAAACAAATTGAGTCAAAAGGTTCATACTTTGAACTAAATTAGAGATCCTACAACTAGGGTTTCGATCTAAGAAACCAAAATCGAATCAGAGATCATTAAATTTCTTCCTGAAACATGTAATCGATTAAGCTAGAAACGAAACGAATCACAAATCCTAACGCCAATAGTATAGATTCAATTAGAATTAAAACCGATCCAAGTATAGATTGATTCAATTAGAATATGGAATTCAAAGAGAAGATTATTGATGGACTTACACTTATCGCAAACCATCTTCTTCTTCCGAGAGAGAAATATGAAGAAACCCTAACGCCTAAATCAATTCGAATGGGTTAGAGTTACGACGAAAACTTATCGGTGTTGAAATTTTTATCTATGTTTAAATATATTTTTTTTCCTTTTCTGGATTTGGAAAGTCGGATATGTCTCGTCAAAACTCATAGCCTCACAGGTATTTTATGCCACGAATCGTAATAATCCACGTGGTACATCAACCAATAAAAACGTTCCACGTGGTACAACCAGCGAGATACCAAGAACTTCGAGACCTTCTTCTCCAGATAGAGGCTTTCCGGTAAACGGCAAATACCCTTTTCCTTCACTTTCTTCGTCTTCTCGAATCTGAGAGAACGAGAGATCAACAACAATGGCGCTCAAATCAAAACTCGTCTCTCTTCTCTTCCTCATAGCAACACTATCATCCACATTCGCAGCTTCGTTTTCCGATTCGGATTCCGATTCAGATCTTCTCAACGAACTTGTATCTCTCAGATCAACAAGCGAATCAGGCGTAATCCATCTCGATGACCATGGAATCTCAAAATTCCTAACCTCCGCTTCCACGCCTCGTCCTTACTCGTTACTCGTCTTCTTCGACGCTACTCAACTCCACAGCAAAAACGAGCTTCGTCTTCAAGAGCTCCGTCGCGAATTCGGCATCGTCTCCGCTTCATTCCTCGCTAACAACAATGGATCTGAAGGAACTAAGCTTTTCTTCTGTGAGATCGAGTTTTCGAAGTCTCAATCTTCGTTCCAGCTCTTTGGCGTTAACGCTTTACCTCACATTCGTCTTGTAAGTCCTTCGATATCGAATCTACGTGATGAATCTGGTCAAATGGATCAATCGGATTACTCTAGATTAGCTGAATCAATGGCTGAGTTTGTTGAGCAACGAACTAAACTCAAGGTCGGTCCTATTCAACGTCCACCGCTACTTTCGAAACCACAGATCGGTATTATCGTTGCGTTGATCGTTATCGCTACTCCGTTTATCATCAAAAGAGTTTTGAAAGGAGAAACTATTCTTCATGATACTAGACTTTGGTTATCTGGTGCTATCTTCATTTACTTCTTTAGTGTTGCTGGTACAATGCACAACATTATCAGGAAAATGCCGATGTTTCTTCAAGATCGTAACGATCCGAATAAGCTTGTGTTTTTCTACCAAGGATCTGGAATGCAGCTTGGAGCTGAAGGATTTGCTGTTGGATTCTTGTATACTGTTGTTGGATTGCTTTTGGCGTTTGTTACCAATGTGCTTGTTCGAGTGAAGAATATTACTGCACAAAGGTTGATTATGCTTTTGGCTTTGTTCATATCGTTCTGGGCTGTGAAGAAAGTTGTTTACTTGGATAACTGGAAGACTGGATATGGAATTCATCCGTATTGGCCATCGAGTTGGCGTTGATTACATCACACTTGAGGATCTCTGTTTCACAAGGTAATGGCTTTAGTTTTGGAAAAACAGTTATGGGAATTGAGTAATGATGTTTCTGGATGTTTTGTGTTTCGATTTGAAATACTTTTGAATCGGTGTAGTACTACTATTTCAGATGGTTTAAAACTCCTTACTGTTACATTAGTCCATTGTTAAGTTATTTATCTGAATGAGTAACTTATATAACCAAGAATATGGGATCTTTAGTCGATTGAATATAGGAACCATATTTGGAAATTCAGGTACTGTTTCTTGAGATCAGTCTAGGATTGTTGTTATTTGGTACATTGACACTTTTAGAGTTTCTATGTGTCTTCAGCCTTGCGCCCCTTGCTTACTGCATCTATTCAGAAAAAGGGACTTTGTGATTGAGGATAGTGTTTCTGTTTAAGCATTATGGGACCTTATGTTTTGTCGTTGACTGTGTCCTCTTCTCGTTTTGCTCTCTGTTTTAGAATGAGTCTAAGTAAAATTTAGGTTCAAGTATAAATTTGTGATAGAGATGGAGTTTCGGATTAGGTTTAGCCATTCGACATGACATAGGCTTGCGCAGGTGGGAACCAAGTCTCTTCTTGATAGGCTTTTCATTTGTGTACACACATTTTGTGAGATCATTTCAACTTGAAAATTGCAAAGCATGCCTCTCTGATACATCAGTATGACTTTGATTGTTTGTTTGCGTTTATTGTGCAATTAATTTTTTTTTCATCAAATGAATTTACAATCTTCAGCAGTTAAAACAGATTATACTTGTTTATGGTAAAAAAAAAAAAATGTCACACTCACACGCAAAATTGAAAAAGTTTCAGATTTCACTCGAGAAAGTGAAGTAACCTATGATTTGTCTTTTGTCGAATCAAATGGTTGATGGAAATTTTCTTTCGTCTTTGAATTTAGTTGGACAATCTCGACTTAGTTAGCTCATTCGATCCATTTCTAGCCCACACAGAAAAAATGAGCTTAATCCATATGAGTGTTTCACTTTTTCTAATAAGTTTTTGGGGGCTTCTCGACTTGGGCCTTGAGTTTTATTTGTACGTTGTGTATGGGTCTAAGTCTTGCTAATCCACGTTTCTTACATATTTCTTTAGGTCTCTCATTTGACAATTTCGGGTCAGATTGATCTTCGTTTGAGTTGGACTGGCGCATGTTCGGGTTTCGACATATTGCTATGTTTAATGGATTTACGACTCTAATTTTAATTAACCACTAGTAAATTTGGTATGTATGCTTCTTATTATTAGAGCAGCCCAATCATTATCATAAAAATAGTCCATTAGCCCATGTGTTTAAGGTTTCTTTCAAGATAGATTCAGAGATAAATTTGTGTAATGAGAAGAAGAGAAGTAACTTTAGAATTGCTGATGGTACAACTCTCTTCTCCATCTTTATATGAAATTAATCTAATAAGATTTCATTAGTGCTCTTGGCGAACATTTAAATATACTCTGGACTAACAAAACAAAATCACTAGTCTACCATAATTTAGGTTTGCAAATTTTTAAAGAATACTCATTTAGTAAAATTTAGGTAAATAAATATTTAAAAACTAAATTCATTTTCGACGAGGATATTGAACTAACCCAAAGGCACGAGGTGTCTTGAAAGTGACTAAGCACAAATTTTCAACCTATATAAAAAAAAAACACAGCCTGTCTCACACAGTCACATTGTATGTTATTACAATTTAAGACAATGACGATTGCATATACATAAAAATTATTTATACACACATATATCTTGAAAACGTGAAGGCCACAACTCAAATATCTCAATATGTATAGCTTTCAAAATCTAAATAGAAAAGAGCAAGGCTAATCATTTGATTTGACAGCAATATAAGTTTTTGTTGCGTCTTGTATGGATTATGAATATATTATTAGTCACTAATTAGCTATGGTTAATATAACAATAAATGACAACTTTATTGATTATTATTGATAAACAAAGCAAAGTCTTTTGTTAACTAGCATAAAAGAAAAGATGTTTAGAGGCATGTATTTGAAAACTGTGAATAATAAAAATTCATATGATTTGGAATTTATGTTTTCTAATGATCGGATAGCTTTATCCGTGAACTTCCCATTTTCTTGTCTGTTTTAGATTTGTGGATCTTATTTTCTTCAAATGGTAGCAAATCATTTGAAAAAGCCCCACAATATTTTGTTGCATTAAAAGAAAAAATTGTCTTCAGTTATACGATATTAGTTATATCCTGATCTTTGTATGATCATCTATTACGCAGTTACTATAGATTTAGTGCAGACTTTCAAAACTATAATTGTGCTTTGAAAATATGAGTATGTAAAATCAGTTATTTTAGTTTTTTCACGTCACCTTTTCAGATTACTATAGTTTTTCAAGTTGTTGGACCAAATCTTATGATTGCGTTGCATATATACTTCCATATTGGTTAGTTAGTGAACGAAAAAAATAATTAAACACAAGAAAACTATACCATAGTTGAACCAATTTTTAAAAATAAAAAGACCTTTGGACTAGTATGTAGTTAACCACTATGGTGGTTAATTTCCTTGAACGTCTAAGATTCGATCCTATCTTTGCTTCACGGGACTATACCATATTAAGGTATAAACCCTATTTTTAAACTTTGTCAACTAGCTATGTGAACCCTCTTGGTGAGCCCAAAATTAGACCACTTTTTAAGAAAAAATTTCAGAGAAATATATGCTTTTGAGTCAAAATATTAGATCCATCTTCATTGTCTATACGATATATTTCTAATTAGCAAAAAAACTTTGTTTATAAAAGAAAACCTAAATGGTAGTCATTTTATTAATATCTTTCCATACATAACCGATAAAAAGAAAAGATTCATTCTAATAAACAAATTAAAAAATTCACACTTTTTAAAATTGACATATTATTAAGAAAAGATAGGTGTCTTGAGGACATATCAAGCGTTTAAATGCTTAATCAAAATCTAAAACGCTTTTAAGACGTTTCAATTTTTATAAGAAATATTATAAAATAATATTAATGAAATATCATGATTTATATATATATATATATTAATTAATTACATATTTAAAGTTGTAAGAAAAACCAATGATTGTATTTTATATTGAAAGAAATTTTGTTTAGCTAAAAGGATAAAAGTTTGCTTCTTTTTTTAGTCTAATAATTTCTTACTTTTTCAACTCCAAATTCTAGTTGTTATACTGTCCAAATCCAGTATTATAATTGACATCAAAACTTTATAGAATTAGGCATACGCAACATTTAGTTGTATATATAAAAGTATGTATTAGAGTAGACGAAGAAAATCCCTAGAATGCTTATTACATGCGATTTCGACAACATATACTGCTAAAATGCCACCAAAATTTTTGTCTATTCTTTAGATATAATTGTTACAATATGATTCATTTAACATTTTGTTGAATTGTGGAGCGAAAATATCTTGGATTCGTTAATCGATCCAATGAGCGTGCTAGATGCGGTTTAACCGAAGCGGTTATGTCGACGATGGACCGGAAAACCTCCTCCCATTTGAGAGTTGCGGTCATGACCAAATTTGTTATAGTGTTCTTGAATAGTATATTTTCAGAAAATTTCAAGCTTATTAATTATTTGTCGTTGTTTCCTATTAATTATTGTTTATAAAGCTAACATAGGAAAATGAAAGTTGTAAATACATTTTTATTTTCTTAGTTTTTGAGTAAAGAAGAAGTTTTGAGACTAGATTTGTACATAATCCTCTGATCAACGACCAAATCATTTTATATGATATCTTCTCAAATGTCACTCGAACTGTGTAAACATTCGTTTAATCATAACGAAACCGAACCATCATAATTTTCACATTAAAATGAACCATTATAAATCATTTCTGTTTTTTTTATTTTCTCTAATCGTTTACGAAAATTTAGATTTTTAAAAATAAATTGCTAAATTCCTAAACGCATTCTAGTCCAATTTTTGAACAGTTGTATTGGAGTGGATGATAACTAGTAAACGAATGGAATTGGTAGTTGAACTAAAACTCGTGGAATGGATCACCTAAACCTTTAACTAATTTCTTATTGTCTTATACATAACATCGGTAAACAAAACTGTAAACACTATTCTCCTTGTCCTTGGTCGGATAAGATATTCGTTTTTCTGTTTTCCGTTAAAATATATACAAATTTTATATCCTCCAATAATTGATCAAGAATATATATACTTTCATTTTTATTTATATATTACCACTACTCTTTCATGTCTCCTTCCAATTTTTCTTTGTCTTCAAATACTATTCCAATCTCAAACGAAAGAGTATTTTGTCTCTTTTCTCTTTCTTCTTCATTTTCATCATCCTCTTCAATCATCTCTGATTCTTTTCTTCTGTTCGATTCATTGCGTTCTTTACCAAATTTTCTTTTGGTCTTGTTAACAATATCATCTTACATTTTTTATAGAAGTGTTTCAGTTCTTTATAAGTAGACAGATTTTTATTGTTGCGTCGGATTCTTGAGCATGGCTACAAGATTCAAGGGGCTTTATAACAAGAGCTTCAAATGTTTCTCCGACATTTTTGGTAAATAGATAAAACCTCTAATCTTGTTTAGTTTTATCTTTAAATGGACATGAATAAGCTTTCTAATGATTACAAAATGGATTAAATTTGTAGATGTGGAGGAGGAGGAGGAGATGGAAATTGGTTATCCGACCGATGTTCGACACGTGTCACATATCGGTTGGGATAGTTCATCAAGTAGTGCACCTAGTTGGGTAAGACATTTTTTTGCAACAATTAGAAATTATGGTGTGTGTTTTTTAATTACAACGTTAATGTGCTCTGTGTTGTGGATTTCATCATTTGTACTCTGTTTTGATGTTTTAAGATATCAGATGAGCAAAAAAAATAGAACGTGGATCGATTTAGGTTAAGTTTTAACCTATTTATGGAATTTTGCAGCTACATGAATTCAAGACGAGCAACAATGTTTTAGAGCCAAACTCATCGTGGCCATTTCAAGGCAAGTTTTTTTCTATTATATTCCTTTTTTAAAAGAAGCTTTCTGTCAATAATAAGCAAATGGTTTCCACGTATTACTAGTCCTTATTGAAATTTATATCAAAAAATAAATAATTTAAGCAGACCTCCAAATGTATTACTTGATAGATGGATGCATAAACTAATATATGTGTTTGACAACATAGATCCTAATGAAATGTAATTTTAAAAATATATAGATTTGAAGTCAGCGATGGAGGCATTTGGAGAAGTTGAAAGCAGCAAAGAAATGGAAAGAGAATCAACTAAACAAAATCTGAAGAAGAAACTCTCTTCAAAAGCTTCTCTATTGTGTAATTCATGGTCACCAAGATTCTCAAGATCAAGCAAGGTCCTGGCTTAATTATTTTTCATTTTAATTTAATTTCCCATGCCATTGTTTATATAATAATATATAGAGCGTATAGTAAGATATCAATCTTAATGTTTTCATTCGAGATACGTATGTCTTTTCACAAGTGTGTACAAATTAATATTCATACTGTCTTCGCAATGATATTGGGATGGTTTTACTAATTTCACAAATTATTGTTTCAAAAAGTATCCATTAAGAAAACTTTCACAAATCTAATGATTATGACTTGTTTTAGATCTATATTTTTGTTTTCGAATTTCGAAGTTTCTTTGAAAAGAATGAATATGGTGAAAATCTAGTTCAGTAGGGTTGTGAATGTGAAAATTTACTATACGACATTCCGTTTGGGACAGCGGGGGAAATTGGGATGATCAAGGATTAGTGTATATTGGTCGTAAGTGCAACAATAATCACAATTTATTGAGTTAGTGGTTTGAGTGAAGAACATTTGATGGTTATGGGTTTTAAAATGTAATGAACCCTTGATTTCTCTATTGCACTTTTGAAAGTTTTTAAACTTCGCAGCTCAATTTTTATCAAGTACTTAGTAATTTATATTATGGTGTTTGTAATCATCGAAAGTTTGATCAAATGAGATGATGCTTAACAGAAAAAAAACAAATAATCAAAAAAAGAAGTTAAAACTAATTTAGTTATAAATGGATTGAATGACCTCCTTCACAAAATCTAAAATATGATAAAATGGTTTCATTAATCAAGTGATACTGGTTAAGTGGTTCTTACTTAAGGAAGAATTGCTTCTTATGTCGCCAAAGAGGCAAAGATCAATTCTTCTTAAACGTGTGATTTACAAAATCATTTTATTTGATCAATCGAAATGGTGTTATATTTTTACGCTCATTAAAAAACCATGTGAGTGGACTATTCAATAGCTAAATTTACTATATACAGAGATTTTTCGGGTGGTAGAAACCCCCGATTACACCTGATTTCATTGGCTTATATGGCCTTGTGCCGATATAGTAGTGGACATACTCTAAAGTCTTGAAAAATGCACCAAAAAGCTAATACTTTGTTAACATGGGCTAAACATTTTGCCTAGCATATATGATCCGGCCCATTTATTAATATGTATCTACATCTTTAAGAAGTAACGAATTTGTAGTAGCAAAGAATGAATGGAATCGATATTGTTCAGTGACCATGAAATTCTCATATATTGCCATAAGCCCATACCTTTTTTTTATTATTTATACTTTTTACGGTCGAAGAAAAAGAGAATAGTAGCAGGATTCCTACTGCAGGCAATGATAATAAACTTATAGAAATTTTGAACAGCGAAAAGAAAACGACTTGAGATTCAATATCAATCGTTGGTGCTGTCCAATTGGCAATGAAGTAAAATTTATGAACATTGAATTTTTTTAATTTACCTATTAAGCTTCGATCGTATTCAACCTAAGAATATTACATTTTATAAAATTTAACAGTAAAAATATCTAATTTAAGAGATAATTATTAAAAATTATATAAAAAAGTGACTGACTTTTTAATCTAATTTTAATTTATTAGGAGAAAATCTACTTTGAAAATTATTATATATATATATATATATATTGTGAGGTAGAATTTTTTATTTCTTAAAAAGGTTTACTATTTTAACTGAACATTGTGTAAACGATGAACATCATAACTCGATTGTGTCCAATTCATATCTAATAGTTAAATGAATCAACGACTCATATATCACGGAGCAAAACGCGCATGCAGAAAAATCCACCAAGCGAACAATTTGGAAAGCGATATTTCTGATGAATCGTTGATTTCCCCAATATTACGAACTTTCCTGAAATCTTTCCTAGCCGTCGAATATGAACCAAATTTATTACCTGACCTATAAACACACACATATGCAGGCAAATGGACACATGTGTTCTATGAATCAGTGTTGGTGAAGAGAGAGCTTGTCGTGTAATGAGAGTTGCATGTGTTCAACAACTTTGTGTATGTTTTGTAATTTTCCTCTTGTGATATTTTCTACGGTGAGAATTCCATTTGCAAGGTTACATCAATGGGTGAAGCCTGTACGTCCAACATGTGACCAGACCTTCTTTTATATCAACGGTCCAAATTAACATTACATTAACATACACAAATATATTATATATTTAATACTATTGTTCCTGTTCTTCTTTTTATTGTCGTTACCTCGTTAGCATCAATGACGAATGAAAATGACAAACGATACATTGTGTTGTTCGAATTCGTGTTATTGTTGCCAAAACGATGTGATAATAATGGAACTATGTTCATTGTATTGGCGTTGCCCGCTGGTTTACAACGATCTATTTCATCGATGAATTTTGGTAATTAACGATATAAAATTTTCAATACTAAAAGACACACCTTTTTCAACATTTCTTTTTATAACTTATGATGTTCCCATTCCATTATATTATAGCTCAACTTACAAACTAACTTGTCACATGTAAATTACTCATTGACTCGTGACAACTATTGACGGCAATATTATCAAACTCGTGGTTGGAAATATTTTAAGTCCACAAAGGAGGAGAAAATAAAATTCTTGAATATTGAAAATTCTTATACCTCTATGATATAAAAGAAAATAAAATCAAAGAGAAGTACCACAAAAACAAATTTTTAGTATTTAAAAATGCCATTACTTTGGAAAAGGTCCCAAAATATCACAAAATCTAGGCTTAGGAAGGGTCTCTAAACGTTTATTAAGAATTACTAAGCCCAAAACTTGAAAACTCCTAAAACTCTTTCTTCAAATTTAGACTAATCATTTTTAATTCTCTCCAAAATATTAGTAACCCTTGTAAAGCCTAAACATTTTAGTAAATTTTATGATTTTTGGTGGTAATTTTGGAAAATAAAGCATAAAATGTGGTATTCCGAGGACTGACCAAATTTCAAAAATTCAAATAAATGATTAATATCCTAAATCAATCATTATTTTTTATAATTGTTTTTGAGAAACTTATATTAATACTATTTTCAGGCATTTTCTTATAAATTACCCTATGGTTTTAGTAGGCAACAAAAAGATGAACGTCTCAGATTTTTTTGAATTCAATTTAATCTTAACAAAAGCGATAAATATCAAGAAGATAATTGGGTACGTGTATTGTGTACTATTTCAAAATTGATATTTGCTTCCATAACGTAACGTAACGTAAGACCCAAAGATTAACACTTGGTTTCTTCATGGTCGTAGATTATTAAAAGTTTATAACTAATGACGACAAAGTTTAAACGAAAAACAATATTTTCTCAATTTTCACTAGTTTTTTTTTTTTATTCCAGAAAATTATTAGTATACAACCAACTATTTTTACGATTATAAACTTTTATTTGATGATATTCATAATTTAGAAAAACCTTAAACGGATCTTAATGTCAATATCATCAGCTCATGCACCGCCTCTCGGATATGTTGACAAAATTACCCCATACAATATAAACCACCAAACCATAACCACAAAGGGTATATTCGTATATTATAAAAATATCTGAATAGTCGAACTTGTCGTTACACTCAAAAACGAAATCTTTCCCTCCTCTGTTCTCAATCTTTCTATAAATTCTCTTCTTCTTCTTCTTCCATTTTCCCAACAACACAAAGTCTCTCTCTCTCTGATAAAATCTTAAAACCCACCTCGAGATCATAGTCTTCATCAATTAGCCATAAAAAAGCACAATGCTTTCTTCAATCAAACCATCTTCGTCTTCCTTCTCCACCGCTATCTCCGGCAGCGTAAGGCGGTCAATTCCTACAAAGCTCAAGTTTTCTCCTTTACTCATCATCAAAAACTGCCATAACCAAAGCTTTAACGCTAATGTTGTCTCCCATCAAAAGCCTCTACACATTTCATCTGCTTCGAATTTCAAGCGTGAGGTCAAAGTCGAAGCTTACGAGGCCGATCGTTCCCGTCCACTGGACATCAACATCGAGCTTCCCGATGAACAATCCGCGCAGAAACTGAAAATCGGAATCTACTTCGCAACTTGGTGGGCACTTAACGTTGTCTTCAACATCTACAACAAGAAAGTCCTCAATGCTTTTCCTTACCCGTGGCTTACTTCGACGTTGTCTCTCGCTTGTGGTTCTTTGATGATGCTTGTCTCTTGGGCTACTAGAATCGCAGATGCTCCTAAAACTGATCTCGAGTTCTGGAAAACTCTGTTCCCGGTAAGTAATTAGGGTTTATTGTGTGTAGTTGTTGCCTCAAAAGTTTCAATCTTTTTTTTTTACGATTGAGAGCTCAGTTTCTGGAATACTCTGTTTTTCCGGTACGAATTCATGATTTATTCTGTTTTCTGGTAAAAAGTCATGATTTACTCTGTTTTACGGTAAGAATTTTAGATTCTCTGTTTTCATGTAAGTATTTTATATCTTCTCTGTTTTCATGTAAGAATTTAGTGTACTTTCGAGCATGAAACTGATCTTGAGATCTGTCTTCCGGTAATGGTTTAGGTATTTTCATGATGTTGTTGCTTGATGGATTTATAATTTTGTTTGTTGTCTGATAATGAAAGAGTGTGTTTTGATCGATGTTCCCGTTTTTTCTTATTCTTCAAGGTCGCTGTAGCACACACGATAGGACACGTTGCAGCAACAGTGAGTATGTCAAAAGTAGCAGTTTCCTTCACACACATCATTAAAAGTGGTGAACCAGCTTTCAGTGTCTTAGTCTCAAGATTCTTCATGGGAGAGACTTTCCCTCTTCCTGTCTATCTCTCTCTCTTACCAATCATCGGAGGCTGCGCTCTCGCGGCCATCACCGAGCTTAACTTCAACATCACTGGTAAAACTCACAATCCTAGAATATTGGTTTCACATGGTGACATTTCTTTGATTTATGGTCTTATGTGAAACTTTGTGGAATTTTTTTTGTAGGGTTTATGGGGGCAATGATATCGAATTTGGCATTTGTGTTCCGGAATATCTTTTCGAAGAAAGGGATGAAAGGGAAGTCAGTGAGCGGAATGAACTACTACGCTTGCTTATCGATGATGTCTCTTGTGATCCTCACTCCATTTTCTATTGCCGTGGAAGGTCCTCAAATGTGGGCTGCTGGTTGGCAAAATGCGGTTTCTCAAGTCGGACCAAACTTTGTCTGGTATGATCTAAAAACCAAATCAATAATCTTTAATTGTTTGTTAAGTTTTATAGACTCCAACTCAAATGACTATGAGTGGATTGGTATATATTGCTTTAGTTCCCTTCTAACTTAAGATATAAGATTCTAACTTAATGTGTTGTTTTTGTTTTTTGAATCAATAGGTGGGTAGTGGCACAAAGTGTGTTTTACCATTTGTACAATCAGGTCTCATACATGTCATTAGACCAGATTTCGCCGTTAACTTTCAGTATCGGTAATACGATGAAGCGGATTTCCGTTATTGTTGCATCGATCATCATTTTCCATACCCCGATTCAACCGGTTAATGCCCTCGGTGCTGCCATTGCGATTTTTGGAACTTTCCTCTACTCACAGGTAAACAAACAAACTTATTCTTGTTTACCTACCTCTAGTACTTGGTTCTTTAGTGAACAATTTCTAGTTCTAATATAATTCATTGACGTTCTTCCTATGTTCTTTGCAATCATTGAGCAGGCGAAGCAGTGAGGATGGTTTAGGAGGCAGTTTTTTGGGTTTGTTTTGCAAAAGAAAATGAAAACTAACAAAAGAGTAGCCGGGGAGGAGAGAACATTCCGGTGAGATCAACATCGGAAAATGCTTTTCCCCGGTCCATGGATATGAAGAAACTGGAGCTTGAAGTTGATAGAGTGTTTGCTTTTACTTTTTTTTTCATTGTCTCATAATAGATTCTGCACAAGACAGGCTAATTCTATATTATCTATGTTTTATTTAGATGATCGTAATAATAAAGATATCAGTGTCATTTCTTGATCAGACCATCTACTGAATTATTTTTGAGGTATCTATCAGTTGATGCATGTGTAATAGTTTCAGAAATCACTGAATTATAAATATATTGAGGTGTGTCGCTACTGGCCTATATACATATCATATTAGGCCATTAGGTTAAAAATTCTACTCAATCCATTCCTTATAATTGGTCTAGTTAGCTATATTGGTCTCTCACACACTCTCTTATTCCAAGAAGAACATTAGGAAACTCCAATATTGGGCCTGGTCCATGTACTCTTCTAAGTTCGTCTATACTTGGACACTGTCTCCATTTTGTGGGCTAGGGATCTACAATCCAATGACTGCAAAATATTTACGGCATGCAAAACTTCTTATGACAAGTGTGTTTGACACACGTCTCTAAAATTTCAATTATGTGGATGTGCTTATTTGTATCAATGCATTTCATGCTTGCTTGGCTTCGTATGGAAAAAGTATGAGCCATCATAAAAATTTGTTAAAAAAGATTCGAGTCATTTACATTGTTTTAGGAGCCTTTTTTGATCGGTTAGGGTGCTAGAGAACCCATTACATACTAGTCATCTGGGGGTATTAGTATTTTGTAAGCTGTTTTAAACGATTCCGAATTTTGTTTCTATATTTTGTGGTCAGATCTGATGGCCTGAAAATCATCCCCAATAATCAAATCTTAATGCGCGTTTAATATTTTACTAAATTATGATCATATTATTTTTTGCGATCTAGTCAGTAGTCACTGTAGTGAAGTTGGTGAGACGACACCCACCCAAAAGGAGTACGTAAAGCAATTCCGGCTTCCAATTATTTTATGCTAATCTTGTCGGCAGATGAGATGGATACATTTATACATATCATATATAATAGGTTGGGAAATTGTTAGTTTCGTTGATAAAATAATTAAGGTTTTGACTTTTGACTGATTCTGGATTTGATTTCAGGAAATGTAAAATTTTCCAGATTCTGTATGTACTTTTTGATAAGAAATTTCAAGTTGCTGCATGTCAAAAATTTCAACTAATCTCTTTTGTAGTGTATAAATTTATTTACTGTCCAATAGACAATTGCCACCGATCCTAAGGAGCAACGTACAATACCAAAAGTTTGCATGCATAATAAAAGTTCATTTAAACATAACGTATAATAATTTTCAGAGTGATTATTGTAACTTTCAAATTTTCACATAAATTTTAGAGTATTAAATCAAATAGCCTTTGTAATTTTTGAGTAAACTAAATGACGGTCTTTTTTTACTCAAAATCAATTACAACCCTTTAAAATATCCTAAAAGCTTTGTTTTAAAAAAGAAGATAAATTATCACAACAAGAATATAATCTAACTCACTACAAAATGTAAGGCCAAAGAAGAGATACGTTCACTGATTGGACGTGATGGAGAGAGCTCACATCTCGTCTGGCCTTATCATCATCGTAATCTATTGAAGATATATATATGGTAAGACAAATTAACTTTACTCACGGATTCTATTCTTTTTACCCATTCTCGGTTTTGTAACGAACGACGAACCACCAACTAGACAACGAAACGTCCCACTTGTTTCCATTAGTTAAATTTGGGTAACACCAAAATCGCATTAACTTAATAAAACACTGTTCCAATATCAACCACTGCCATATTTTCTCCCTTATTTTTTTTTGACATCAAAACTGATTTTGGAGAGGCTTTGAAACCCCGACTATAAATTTGATTTAGGTGTTATTCTGATTTATGAGTGAATAGTTACACAGTCGGAGTTTGAACTGAAAGTTATAGGATTACATTTTTGGTAAAAAATTGTTGAGTCGTATTTTTGGTAGAAAACAGTAAAATTATGTTTTTTGACAGAAAATTGGAGGATAGTAATTTTGGAGGAAATCATATATATGAAAATTGACCAACTCTCTCCATATGATTGACACATAATCACTTTAGCATTTGACATGTGTCTATTAAATAATTAATGTAAGCTCTTCAACTTCTAATTTATAGGTTAAAGATATATTTATTATTTAATTTTACATCTTATTTTATTTTACGTATTTAATTATACTATTACTATATTTATTTTAATATTACATGATTTTTCAATAAAACCATTTTAATAGTTTTCTTATAC
>Ga0041059_1000918_pt1 | contig 23330 bp, 23 predicted proteins | sample AraColnosormetaG_FD_56232 | JGI IMG/M metagenome (GOLD analysis project Ga0041059, IMG submission 56232) | Arabidopsis roots microbial communities from North Carolina, USA - Col MF nosort | ecosystem: Host-associated > Plants > Roots > Unclassified | place: USA: North Carolina | collected... | reverse complement strand
TTTTTTTTTTTTTTTTTTGAAACAAATGGATTTTATTAAAAATACAAAAAAAATTGTATATTTGGATTACGTCAACTCTTACAATTTTGCTAGTCTCATAGAAAGATGTCATACAATGCTTGCATGTATTGCTTATAACAGTACGTGTGCTTTTGTTATTTCTTTTCTAGTATTGTAATTGCGTCGTACAAGAAAACTTATAAGATGCGTCGGAATTCGAAATAAAACAAATAAGGTTGGAATGTATCACATGATTTTCATACGTTTTTACAATTTCTGATAAGTCCCCCTTGGTATGATGGTATCGACTTTGTTTTCAGAAAGTTGAGTTTGTTTCTTTTCCGAAAACTAACGATGTCAAATAATGTGAATTCACAACATATATAAAAAAATGATAAGAAGAGAGCTTAATTTTGAGCGAGTGTTACAAATTAATTAAAAACTGTGTCTAGTTTAACACTTAAAAAAATTGCAATTTAAATGATAACTACCCCTGGATTATTTTCATAACAATTTTGTACATGAAAGAATTTAAGATAATATATTATTTTACCAAATTAGAAAAGCTAAAAAAATAAGTACTATAATTTGTTGTATTTAGTGAAAGAATAAATGTTGCTGGGAAAAAAAGTGAAAGAATAAATGCTTTGGGTATATACCTTATATTAAAAACAAAACGAAAAAAAATTAATGATATTTGTTACCATATATATTATATACAATCTATAAACAGAAATTAAGATAATTTATCTGAAAAGTGTTTTCAATGAGGAAAATAACAATAAACAGAAAAAATGAGGTGTATGTACAAAGATTTGTTACCAAATTTAAAGTATTCAAACAGAAAGTACCCATCTGTTTAGGCAAAGGATTCGATCATCAAACGTCCTACAATATCTTGTTTTGCGATCTCACCCACAAATTTATTTCCTATAAATTCTCTTCCTCTGTCTGATCTCTTCTATTCAAGCCCACTTCTTTTCTCTTTCTCTTGTCTTCGTGGAGTTTTCGGATCTTACACAACAATATCTTTGTCTTACTGTATTTCTTGTCCTTTTTCTTCTTACCTTTCTAACAATTATTAAGAAGAGTAAAGCTTGAATTTAAATAAAAATGATGGGAGACAATGAAGGAAGAAGAACTCCGTTATTGAATCTTGGGGTTCAAGTATCGATGAGAGTGTTAACCATCGGAGCTGCAATGGCCTCGATGTGGGTCATGATCACTAACCGTGAAGTCGCATCTGTTTATGGCATCGCTTTTGAGGCTAAATACAGCTACTCCTCTGCCTTTAGGTATATATTTTTTTAAATTTATTCTCCTTTTCTATCATCATCTACTTCTTATTTTATGAAGGTGCAATGATCTAGTTATTGAAATAATTCATATATGATACAACGAAGCATCCATCTGCATGAAATGTCATCATTCACGTTGAAAATATGAAGAAAACAGATCACACATTCGGTAGAAAAGATTGAAAAGATGAACACATTTTTCTAAAAAAAAACATCCCTCACGTATGATGTAGGAAGAACAACATGTGGGACAAATCATAATTTGGCATTTTTCATTCATCGATATGATCATCTTTATTGAAAGTAAGAGATCGAGTGATTAAAGTGTATGATTTGATGTTTGACAGGTATTTGGTGTACGCACAGATAGCTGTCTGCGCCGCGACATTGTTTACGCTTGTATGGGCTTGTTTGGCAGTCCGCAGAAGAGGACTTGTTTTTGCACTCTTCTTCTTTGATTTGGTAACTATATTACATGTTTTTGATCTAAACATTTTCATTTCTATACGTGAATACTCTTTATCTTTTAATTTGAATTAGCATGTTCACAAATTATATAAATAAACGTTTTGAGATGGGTTTGATATTTTGATGTACAGCTTACGACTTTGACGGCGATATCAGCTTTCTCTGCTGCCTTCGCGGAAGGTTACGTAGGGAAGTACGGTAACAAACAGGCCGGTTGGCTTCCGATCTGCGGTTATGTGCATGGTTATTGCAGTCGTGTCACTATCTCCCTCGCTATGTCCTTCGCCTCTTTTATCCTCTTGTTCATCCTTACGGTCTTAACTGCCTCCGCTGCTCGTCATTACTGATTTTCTTACATTTTATATCATACAATTCAATTCCTTCTACTCCAAGATAATTCAGTCTTTGTTATATATAATTGGATTTCATGAGATGCAAAATTGATTTGATATAATGAAATGAAATTGTATGATTACTTGCATGTATTTATCTTTGAGATCACTTCTTCTGTTCTTTGCTGTGCTTAATTAGTCTCCTATTTGTTTTTCTTGGAGAAAATCTAAGAAACAACAAAGTATTGACAAGAAAGAAAACGAAATTAAGATCTTGGTAATCGGAAGAGCATTTTTCTAAAACGTATAATTGTACAATAATCCTTCTGCCACCAAAAGAGTGATAACATGTTTCAAACATGCATAGATAAAACATAATCTTATTAATGTTACATATCTCTTCACAAAATCTATTCTTCCACATATTTCTCCTAAATAGGGTTTTAGCAGAGCCAACAGAAAATAAAATGCATACGATCTCATCATCACTGTATGATGGATTTCCAAAAGAGAATGTTACATATATACATCATCATAATTCATAACATTTGCATCAGACCAGGCTCAACTAGATGCAAAAGAACCAAGATGGGCCCGTTGAAGTAACTTATATTTTGGACTGGGCCTGTCACTTGGCAACTGTGGGACCCACATGAACATGTGCCGAAGATAGGCCTGAATCTCCGAGAACAAACCTCCGCCACAAAAACAGAAGACTTGTTGCTTGCGTATCATAATACGACGCCGTATCTCTACTTGCTCGAACAAACCCAAAAAGATACATATCAAGAGATTAAACCTTATCCAACTAAGAGAAGCCATTTTTATTTTTTTTGGGTCTCTGAGTTGTGTATTGAGCTTCATCTCCTTCAAATGGCTTCCTTATCAACCACTTCCCTAAGCTTCAAAGCTCCGTCCACCACAATTTCACAGGTAATTTAACAAATTCTTCTCATAAATCTCAGTGTACAGTTTGTTCTCATTCTTTTTTTTTGGAAGGAGTCTTAATCTCAACATATATAGTTTCTTTGTCGTAAACATTTCTCTTAACTATAATTTAAGGGTGGATCCTGTTATTTATCAGGTTTTAAGGAAAGCCTCAAGTTCTCAGTCTGTGACCTTTGGTCGTTTCACGTCTTCAACAAAGAGCCTTCGTCTTCAAATCAGTTGTGCCGTAAGTAATCATTTTGACTGAAGCTAAAATTTAAATTATATGAGAAATGCGATAAGTTAATTGTAGTATCGTGTGAGTGTACCTACAGGCGAAAGCAGAGACGGTGCAGAAAGTGAGTGACATTGTAAAAGAACAATTGGCTTTAGCTGCTGATGTTCCGCTCACTGCTGAATCCAAGTTCTCTGCTCTTGGTGCCGATTCTCTCGACACCGTATGTTACACTCTCTCTGTTTCATATCATTGTCATGTTATATTTCCTCTGTTTCATAATGATCTGATGTTTGAGAATTAAGCAAAAATATCATTACCTCAATGCAAAAATATGAATTTTCTGTTCTGATTGGTTACTTTTGTGTTATAAGTTAGTAGTTACTCTTTAAGATTGTTGGGTGAATATGGATGCAGGTGGAGATAGTGATGGCGTTGGAGGAAAAGTTTAACATAAGTGTGGAGGAATCTGATGCTCAAAACATTACGACCATCCAAGAGGCGGCTGATTTGATAGAGGACCTTGTTCAAAAGAAACCCGCGGCGGAAACTTCCTGAACCGGCTGTCTTTTCTTTCCTGACCTATTCTTGCCTTCAGAGCGTTTTATTACGGTATATTAGACCGTTTGTTATTTTTATTTATTTCGGAAGCTAAGATTGGGTGTTGACAATGAGACAACTTTGGTACGTTGAGATTGATTCTTTGTGGTGATTGGTCTTATGACGAATTCATAATTGTGTATTGTTTCACTACCACCTGGTCTTTTCTGTATTTGAGTTATGACATCGTTTTGTTAGTCGTGGTTAGGTTAAGTTAACTACCCTCAAAGAATGAAAACGAGAGTTGATCTTAGGTGAGTTGGGTAGTATCAAGTAGGGTAAAGCAGATGTATACTGTCTACTCAAATAGAATGGGTGTGAAAAAAACATTACCTGAAAATATGTATGAATGTAATTTGACTAGGATATTGTTGGTTTTTTGGACATTCTTATTGGGTAATCTCAAATATATTTGAGGTAATTTCAAAAGTACTAATAATATGGATATCCTTAAACTTTTGAGTAATTGATTTTTATTTTATTTTGTAATGAACGTATTTATGTACTTATTAAACCTAATTAATTTAAACTTTATATCAATGAAATCATGCAAAAGATTCTAGGTCTTTAATTTTCTTGCAGAACAAGTCACCCCTTCTCTTCTTAAACTGTAAATTTTTTATCAGCACTACAATTGCAATTGCATAGATGATGGTAGTGTAAGCAATCTTCTAGCCGCTTCCGGGTTGCAAAGTTACCAAATCTTGGTAGATTTTATAGACGATGTAGACAATCAATACATATCTCCGAGATGATACCACCTCCAATATTTTTTATACTTAATGATTTTTGTCCAATCTTACTTTGAAAACAAATATGTTCAAACCCCCTAAAACAACCCAATCATGATATGAGTAGTATTTCTCATCCTTGTATGTTTTGCCATATAGATTAATGTTTCTAATCCTCCAATTTCGTAATGGTACAGTTGCTTGAGAATCTCAAGCAATCATCATAAAAATATCACTTAAATCGATACAAAATATAAAATAAATCATGTTAGACATGAAGAATAAAAGACAAGAGTTCATTACAATATTAATCACAAGCTTTACATTCATAAATCTACCAAAAGCCAACACTACTTCACACATAAATATTTTTCTCTTGATTCATATGTAATTCAAAATTGAATCGATAACTAATTATTAGTAATCTGTATTAATGTACCCAGTTGTTATTTGTGGTTCCATAATTAATTTAAAAGGTTTTAAAAATAAAACAATTACTAATGATTTTAAAATTGCACAAATGGGTTTAGTTGAGGAAAAAATATATTAAAGAAATGGGTCCCACGTTCTCTCAACTTCCTCTCCCGCCACCATTCGGTCCACGCGTACCTCGTTTACATCTTCTCCCTTCTTCTTCCTCAGCAGCTCAATCGAAAAGTCTTTCCCACCTTGTTGACTCCGTCGATGGCGCGGAGACCAGGAACCTCCGCTTCTTCTTCACCCACGATGTCTCCGTCTCATCGGATGAGCGGCGGCGGAGGAGGAATCTCCGGCAAAAGCACGCTCCGGAAACAAAACGCCGCCGAGCTACTCGCGAAGGTCATGGAGAAGCGCGAATATGATTATGATTACGACGATGAAGATGGAGGTGAAGATCTGTACCAGGTACATCTTCCTCCTCTTACTCAGTCTCGAAGACGAGATGATAAGCGTATTGGTAAGGGCTCAGTCAACGAGAAAAAGGCTCCGGCGAAGAAACCGATCATACTTCCGGCGCCTAAATTTGATGATGAATCCGAAGATGATGAAACTAGAGCTAATTTTCGCCCAAATCCAGTGATAATTCCTAAAAAGAATGCTAGGGAACCGAGAAAAGCTCCGGCGACGAAACCGGTCGTTCTTCCGCCACCTAAATTTTCCAATGTGCGCCGGATTCCAGTGGAGATTTCTGGAAGGAATGCTAGGGGTTCGAAAGAAGCTTCGACGGTGAAACAAGTCGTTAGTACGCCTAAATTTGACGATGAATACGACAGTGATGAAATTACAGAGGATGTTCCCCGGAATCCAGTGGAGATTAGGGGTCCGGTCAGAGGAAAAGTAGCTCCGGCGGTCAAACCCGTAGTCGTTCTTCCGACTAAATTTGACGATGAATACGACAGTGATGAAATTACAGAGGATGTTCCCCGGAATCCAGTGGAGATTAGGGGTACCGTCAGAGGAAAAGTAGCTCCGGCGGTCAAACCCGTAGTCGTTCTTCCGACTAAATTTGACGATGAATACGATAGTGATGAAATTACAGCCGATGTGTCCCGGAATCCAGTGGAGGTTAGGGATCCAGTCAGAGGGAAGTTAGCTCCGGTGGTGAAACCCGTCGTTCTTCCGACTAAATTTGACGATGAATACGATAGTGACGAAATTGCAGCTGATGTCTCCCGGAAGGCAGTGGAGATTCCTCAAAAGAATGAAAAGAGTACACTCAGGGTTAGAGTCCCGGCATATTCACGTCGGAATCCGTTGGAGGAATTTGAGCAGAACGGAGAAGACAAGCAAAATGTTCAATGTGATGTGCCTGCTAAACAATCGGAAGCTCAATTAAAGTATAAGAAAAGGTAAAGCAAATTTTTCTCAAGTCAAAGCTTCTTTTGTATATGTTGTGTTTGACGAAATGACTGGGAACGAACGATTAGTTTCAGGTACCATCCTGCAAATATTTTAGCACCTAATAACTCTAACCAGCAGGAAGATGATCGAGAAGCTTCAGCCCTGCGTGATGAAGTAGGTGTTTCCCAAAATACAAGAAAACTATTTTGGTTACATCACTGATCTCTCATTTGAATCCAACTCATTATCATTGCAGTTAGACATGCTTCAAGAAGAAAACGATAATATAATGGATAAGGTCAGTGTGAACGCTCTCTTTATCTCTAATGTAGGTTATTTGTTTGTGTTTGCTGCCTTTTTGTACTTGATGTGTATATTCTTGAGTTACATATGCAGCTTCAGCGCGCTGAAGAAAGACGCGAAGCTGCAGAAGCAAGGGCTAAAGAGCTTGAGAAACAGGTGTTTATTATATCCAGTACATTTGACTTTTGTAGACATGTTTATATACAATGTTGATGGTTACTTTTAAGCTTGGTATGACTTACAACAGGTTGCTTCTCTAGGTGAAGGAGCAAATTTTGATGTCAAGCTCTTGAAGAGGTTTGATTTTCTCGTCTTTATTATATAGCCTTTGTTCACAAAATTGGGTTTTCACGAACTTTGCGCTGATCCCTCCAGGAAAGAAGCAGCATTGCGTCAAAGAGAGGTCCGTAATGCATTCATATCTAAAGGATGTTGTTGCATTTGTTCTTCGCAATATACATGTCCTTTATTCTTCTGCTAGCTTGTGTTGGCAGTTGCTTTGACAGTAAAGTTATTGAAAAGGAGAAACATAAATCTATTTGCAGGCAGCATTAAGGGCTGCTGAACAGAAAAGAGATGGAAGAAATAGGGAAACTAATGCCCTTAGCTCAGAATTTCAGGTACAATGCTCTGGTAACCAATACTCAAGCTGGTACTAAACAGTAGTTTACTAGACTTTATTGTATAAACCTTTCAACTTGACAAGGGAACAATCATCTCTTCTGTGTTGTGTTATGATCAGAGTTTAAAAGATGAAGCAGAGAAATCCACGGAACAGCTCCAGGAGGTTGAAGCTGAAATAAAGTCTCTTCGGACAATGATACATAGAACGATTTTGAGTCAAGAAGAAATGGTTTGCTTACAATCTAAACTAGAATTTTGTGCATTGACGGTTTAACTCCACCTTCTTTGTTTCATTTAACTATATGATTGACCAACCTTGCAGGAGGAAGTTGTTCTAAAGAGATGCTGGCTTGCTCGCTACTGGGAATTAGCTGTTCAACATGGTAAGAGAATTTTTCTCTCGTAAAGATACAATTGTTTTATCCTCTGTTGGGTATTGACCTGCAATGATGGATATGATGAAGTAACCTGTTCTTCTCATGATGATGCCAAGGGTTCAAATGGTTTTGAAGATCTCATAAATTGGTCCTATTATGATTAAAACATGATTAGAGCATATGCATGTTTCCCATTCACGCAGTGTACTTGTCCACTAAACTGTATACTGACATGGAGAACAACTATGTGATCCCCGCTAGCTGATCATTTGCCCTTATTTGGAAATGTTTACTTATGCATTTCATTGGGTCACTCTTAGGAATATGTGAAGATATATCCACATCAAGATATGAACATTGGTCAGCTTTAGCTCCTCTTCCCTCTGAAGTTGTCCTTTCCGCTGCCCAAAAGTCTGAAGATTCCTGGCAGACAGGTTTGATCTTCAACTATCCTGCCAATATTTCCCACATAATCATTTAGTTTGAGTATATAAAACTAATTGGTAAAATCACATCTCGCAGGTGGTAGCGATCGCACTTGGAGCAAAGTCATCAGTAATTTCAGTGATTTGAATGGAGAAGGGAACATTGAGAGTATGCTTGCTGTTGAAACGGGATTACGAGAGATAGCATCCTTGAAGGTTTATGCACACATTTTGATCTGTTTATTACTAAAAAAAACTGTTTCCCAGAAAATACACATCTCATTCATATCATTTCTTGCACCTCATAGGTTGAGGATGCTGTAATGCTTGCACTTTCCCGGTATAGACAGACAAATGTGGCTCGACAAGCCGTCACTGGTAAAACTATATCTAAAACTGATTGGCACATATAAATACTGATGTGATGTTATACAACAGACACTCATCTCATCTTAATATCCAGATCCCAGGGTGCAAGGGGAACCTAAGTTCTCCGAAACATTTGGTGAGTCACATCCTTAAACTGTTTTCGTTACTATCTAGACAGAGTATCATATAAGTAAACAAGCCTCTCAACAAAACCTGTTTTCTTGTTCTTCTTCATCTATATTGTATTTGAATCTTATGACTAAGCAGGAAGGGTTTATTCTGAATTTTGAATGCAGAGTTGAGTCATGATGAGCAACAAGATATTCTCTTTAAAGAGGTAAGTTACATCTTTACCGGGAGAGTTTAGCTTTTACTTAGCAGGATCATATACATTAACTCAAAAAACATATATACATGGTGTGTATAGGCATGGCTGCTGTATTTCTGGAAAAGAGCTAAAATTCATGGCGTGGAAAGTGATATTGCGGAAGAGCGTCTTCAGTTCTGGATCAACCGACTCGGGCAACATTCATCTTCACATGATGCAATTGATGGTATATTTATTACTTGAAGCTAAATCAGTTAAAGTAAAGAATCTGATTCCTTTTGTGTTTGCTGGGACAGTGGAAAGAGGAATGAGGGAGCTAAGGAAGCTTGGAATAGAACAACAATTGTGGGAAACATCTCGTAAAGAACTCATCGACTCCTCTTTTCTTCCTTCTTATTCCGTTTCTGACTACAATGACGAGTGACCACCTCTACTCTCCTCTTTGCCTCCAATTTTCTTTATTCACGACACACGCTCACATAAACATACACATACACACACAAAGGTAATCAAAATCATTTTTTCCTGCTCGACAAAGCTTAGAAGAAACACAAAAGAATTCATACTACATCTGTTTTGCTTTCAGACTGTGTTCCAATTGTTGATATATGTTTGGCTTCCATGTTGTTACTTGTATAATACTCTTCGTTACCTCACCCAAATAACCCAAATACAGGTTTTTTGAGAACAAAAAGCTGAATTTCATATAGTTAGGGGCAAAAATATAAATTTTATATAGTTGAGGGCAAAACTAGAAAGTTTGTGTATAAAAAAGGTCGAAACGTTAAAATATGATAAAGAAACTGGTCTGTGACATACCGCATTAAGATGGGTCCCATAGAAATCGAAATGTGGATCGTCTCCTTCCCTATCTTATCCAGGATAACGATAACAACACTCTCTCTCTCACTGCAAGAGCGCGAAACAGAGTAAGGCTCACTTTGTTTTAGCTTTCTCCTCTACTTCGATAATGCCGTTTGCTCCTTCCTTGTTGTCATCGTCTTCCTCAGTCTCTCAATTTCTTCCCAGATTCCCCAACGCGACTAGATTCAATGTAACTCCACGGAGCAGAGCCGCCACCGTCGTCGCGGCATCCGTCACCGACCTAGCCGGGGTCGACAGTACAACAATCGCCGTACTCGGTGGAGGATCCGTAGCAGCACTCGCGGCGATGGTTTCCTTAACGGATCCGGAGAGGAGGCGGAAATTGCAGGCGGAGGAAGTTGGCGGAGGCGATAAGGAGGTTGTGAGGGAGTATTTCAATAGCACGGGGTTCGAGAGGTGGAGGAAGATCTACGGTGAGACTGATGAAGTGAATCGAGTACAGAAGGATATTCGACTCGGTCATGCTAAGACGGTGGAGAACACGATGCTTATGCTGACTGAAGATAGATCCTTGGCCGGTGTCACGGTTTGCGACGCCGGTTGTGGAACCGGTTTGCTCTCGATTCCACTTGCTAAGGAAGGAGCAATCGTCTCTGCTTCCGATATTTCTGCTGCTATGGTTGCTGAAGCTGAGATGAAGGTGAGCTTCTTCGATTCAATTATGATTATTGGTCAATTATGATCAAGAAATTTTTCATATCGAAATGCAGAATCTAGATGCTCAATGATAAGATGTTTTGAGTTTTGACATAGAGTTTGTTAAGGAACTGCATTATTAGAATCTGAATCTTTGTGCTTGTCTTGAATATGCATAGGCAAAGGCACAACTACCATCAGAGAATTTACCAAAATTTGAGGTGAATGATTTGGAGAGCCTAACTGGGAAGTATGATACCGTTGTATGTCTCGACGTGTTGATACATTACCCGCAGAACAAAGCAGACGGAATGATCGCACATCTTGCTTCTTTAGCAGAGAAGAGAGTGATTCTGAGTTTTGCTCCAAAGACTTTTTACTATGATATCTTAAAGAGAATTGGAGAGCTTTTCCCAGGGCCATCAAAAGCTACAAGGGCGTATCTACACTCGGAGGCGGATGTGGAAAGAGCGTTGGGTAAAGTCGGCTGGAAAATCAGCAAGAGAGGACTCACTACCACACAGTTCTACTTCTCTAGGCTCATCGAAGCTGTTCCAATGTAGACCAATTTGAAAACTAGGTCAGTTTTTGGAAAACTATTCATTTTTCATTCTTTAACTCGTTCTGGTGTTGTCACTAAGAAACTGTTTATGGTGTCATTGTTAATGAATTGAGAGCCGAATACATGCATGTACCAAATGTACTACATCTCAACTTTCGACCTCACGAGTTTATTAGAATTTATGCTTCTTCATATCTTTATTTGGATGCAGAAATCAAATTTGACGGTTAGCTTTCCGTTTGGAACTTTTGCAGTAGATCTCTGTATAGCATATTCCGAGAAGGATTTTCGTGGAAGACATGCAGATTCTCCTAAATTCGCTGAAGAGATTCTCATAAACTCTTCTTATATACTAGGAGGACGGTCTGTACAAACTTGCACTTCTGCAGACCCTAATTGATAATTGGCCAAAATGTTCAATGTAATCAACGTTATTTGTTGTGCTGCTTAACTGTGTCCAAAAACATGTCTATACTTTTCTACCCATTCTTGTGCATAGTTTAAAATAAAAAGGAAATTGAAATAAAATGACAAAATGAGTCTTGTTGAGCAAGAAAATATAAAGGATATTAAACATGGTTTTGAATATTGGATAAATGCAATTCAAACAAAAAAGCGCTTAAACTACACATTTCACATAGTCATCACAACCGACGTTTTATTCAAGAAACAAAAATAACACCAAAATTTAATTTTCAAAACACAAATGTAACATACTTACTCCCACAAATTTCATTAATTTGTTGACCATCAGAAGTCTATCAGCATTTTTGTGGGTATAAAGCTATAAGCTTCAATGTCTTTAGAAGTTCTCTTTGTGGAAAGAGAATCTAGTACTGGTCTTGTGTGTGAATTCCAAAGCTAATTGCCTTAACTCCTTCGTCAATACCGGTGCTCCACAATAGAACACTCCTGCACATTATGTATACATTTTCAGTTTATATCATTTCTTTGTAGTCCTGAATTAGATTATAAGATGATTTAAAAACAAAATATCAAATCATATTCTAGACCTTTGTTACTATACCCTGCATGCACTAATGCTTTTGAACGTGTAAAACTTATGAAGCTAAGCTAAACTTTTTGCATGAACTGACTGCGATATGATCAAGATCATATTATCATGCAAGTTGATGCAAGCATGCCTATAACAAAGCATCAAAATTAATAAGGGGTTACTGGTTGATTTGACGAGAGAGAAAAAGAGCTTACCAACATTAGCGCCAGGGTGATCCATGGCTATCTGTTTGTAGACGTTTTTCCAATTAGGTCGGGCGAAATGGGACATGACCCTTGTCCCAGCAACAATGTCTAAACCATTCTTGGCATAATTAAGAGACTGAAGCATCCGTATGAGCGCGGAACGAACGTCTCCTTCTTCGTAGACACTAGTGCAATGATTGTGTAGTTCTATGACTTTACTTTTGTCCCGTTCTGCGATCTCGTTCATGATGTTCTTGAACCAATCAAATGTGCCCTGCTCCTTTGTTACCCAGTAGAAGTAAGCCCTTCGAGTCTTGAAAGTTTCTTTATTACCTTGTTGCTCTTGTGGCGATCCCTTCTCCATTTGGCTGAGTTGTTCCTTGGTCTCCGTATTGTTAATAATGTCCTTGATAATGCTGATCATCGGGGTGGCTCCAATGCCAAGACCTATCAGCAGGACCACCTCGTACTTCTTGTAGTCTTGAGCTGGTGCGCCGTACGGACCATCAATCATAATTTTGGGGAAACTGCGCAAGAAGAGGTCATTGCATTTCAAAATTATTAACAACGTTAGAAAATCTTAGGTAGATTAATTTTCTAACAACAAAGAATCTTAGGGATACACACACACATATGATGAATGCATTTTCCCGTACACATGCATTTTGATGTATGAAATACATATATCTAAATGCGGCAAAGGTATGATATATGATTTTAAGACTCAAACACGAAATGGAAACTTAAACGCAATGAAAGTGTATATCGTCATACATCTGAAGTTCTCATCTATGTATATTTGACTATTTTCATATGCCTCACTACCAAATGATTCTTTAAATACCAAATCCACATTTAATATTATTTACGGAATGTGATCGTATAAATTCCATATTATAGTAGTAGTTGTTGTAAATGACGTCTACTTTCTATAAATATTTTTTAATAGAAAAGCCAGACTGGCCGGCTGATCTTCAGAATCCAAGACTTCGCGGACAAAGACATAGACTAATAAAGAGAACCAGTAAGAACATGCTTAATTTAATCATTTGATGTTTCCTAGTAGTCTAAATGACAACCAAGAATAGGTAGGTGTTAAATTAGGTGTTGATCTGGTTCGTTTTGATTTTGATTTTTTTTTTAGTTTGCGTGTATGACTAGCTAGCTAAATCTTGGTTTATAGATGTTTATTTTCACTTATGTTTACTGTGGGTTTTTATGATTGTATGAATAGTTGAATACACACACATAAATGTTTTTTTTCTCAACAACATGCAATTTTTTTATAATTCTTATATAGCAATTGCGGTTATTATTTGTATATTGTGTTTTATAAAGACCAGCTAAGTAACATGATATTTTCTTACCACCAATCAAATGTCACTCATTTACGTATGATGTGACAATACTTACCGGGGACTATTTGCACCATTCAACATGTCTCCGACCGGAGGTGGCTTAGACACCTGAAATATAACATGATGCTTCTCAACTATCTTTTCCCGACTCTAAGACTTATAAAATATATAACTTAGCGAAATTTATAAGTAAAAAAAGACCTCTGAGAAAACTCCTTGGATAGCCTCTGTCCAATCTCCCAATGCTTTTATATGAACGCTCAGATAGTCGTCTTGTGGTGTAGAAGTTATTGAAAATGGATGCCTGGAGAGATATGTATATAGTCACATAAATTGATATTGAAATGGGTTTAGAATTGTTACTGATCTTAAGATTGTTTTTGGCGTACCACTCAAACGGTGAAACTGCTGGACAATTTACAAACATGTATTGGCCGCTCATGTATTTGAAGTTTGTAGGCTTTGACATCTGCAAAGTCAATACTTTTCCAGGATAAGCTGCCATCTTAAGGACTTTTACTGTCCTGATGCTGGACCTGAATGCTCGTATCAATCTCTCGTATGCATAAAGAGCTACTGGTACTGCCAAGTACATCCACGTCTATAAACAAAAACCCCGAATTAGTTACGTTTTTCAAAGATTCAAAAATGTTGAACATTGATCAAATACTCACCGTTTTCTTGTACCATTCCTTGTTGAGATATATGTAGTATCCGTGAAGGACAAGGAGAATGTAGACTATAACGAACAAATGGTGAGTGTACCAGAAGGCATTGAAGCTCGCAAGTTTCTTTAGTGGCCCTGGTAGCTTTTTCTCTAGCTTCCCCCGTCTAAACCAAGGCATAGCCAGTGTAAAAGCAATAACCATCAAGAAAACCATTACAAGCCCTGTTATTCCTTCTGTTGACTTCACAAAATGCAAGTATCTCTTTGGTTGCTCCTCTCCGAAGAATTTTCCGAGAGGCATGTATTCCGCTGGAGTTGCCGCGATTAGCAGTGGAAAATCACACGCCAAGTGGGACACAGAGTGTATGGCTACTCCTATCGCAATTCCCACCGCTATAACCTGTAGGTTTAGGCGTCAAGTTAATATAAATGATTAACAATGTTCTTTTATAACTAGGTTAATATAATTTCGAAGCTTGTAAGAACTATGCTTTTTTTTTTTTCACTTAAAAAGTCAATATATATAGACCAACATAAATGTGTGGTTTTACCTTGTGAAAATTGAGGTTGTCATCAAAAGGAACAAAAACACCCAACCTAGTCTTATTTCTAAGCCATGTGATGGTATTTCTGCAAACAGGTAACAGAATTAGGGCCATGTTTAGCTTCAGCGTCTCTGCTGCACCTTTAGCCAAGCACACACAAGGCCCCAACACTTCATACACTGCTCTATTCTTGTATTGAATATACTTGTACGCGAAGAGGATGGCCATAATCGTGAGCCATAACGCTATCACCCAAACTCTTTGCCAACTATCCAATACAAAGAATCTTAGTTGACAATACCATCTCCTCAAATGGTTAGGGTCACGTGTAGGCTTGAGACTCTCAGTTAGCATGTCGCTCAGCTCCTTTCTTTCTTCACTATTAATATCTGTGCTTACAGATTTTGTTTCCGCTTGCAGAAGCAATTTCTTTAGACTCTCCATCTGTTTTAAATTCACCACAAAAGTTACATATAGAAGCAGTATTAAGAAGAAAACATCGGTTTAATTTCAGACCATGATCAAGAAAGTTTACCATGATGTATCCCATATGATCAGGGTCAAGCTCTTCCATTATCATTGCTGCATATTCATCTGCCTTGTTTTGGATGCATGACAGATGATTGGCAGAAGAACTAAGCTTGATGATCTGCCAAACACAAAAATACAGAGTAGAGTTCAAAAACTCTTCTAACAAGTAAACATTTTTCAAAATTTATTATTCATTTTTTGTTTTCTTAAAGGAACTTGCAACCTTTAGCAAAATTTCGTTTGTGTTTAAAATTTACACACATAAACAATGAAATCTTTTATTTGTTAAAAATGTGAAAAATTTTCTGCATGTAAACGCAGAAATCAACATTTGAAATAATCAAGACCTTATTGGTAAACTTTTTACCTCTCTAACTTCGTCTTCCGTAAGTCTACCATCCGAGTCTTTATCCATCCTGCATTTGAAACAAACCCTTTGGCTCAAACTTTACATTCATTTTACAAAACTTGTAAAGACCCAAAGAAATGAAACGAATGACCAAAATGTGTGATGATTAGAAAAAATTACAAGTCAAAGAACGTGATAAGCCTTGAATCAAAGCTTTTATCATTTATTTGTTCCCAAAATTTCTTCAACTCGGTCTCAGTAATCACATCCCCTTTCAAGTGACTTTTTCTAGCTAAGGCGTCAAACAATTCCAAGGCAAATTCTTTTGAGTTCATCCCTACAATATGTCATCAATATTCCAAGTTAGATCCAAACCATTTATTTAGTTAACAATTCCTCAAATTTACAATGTTTACCTATGCATTCACCGAATTTCGACCGAAGCAGCAATCCATCAGTATTGGCCGTGATCTTCAAGTACCGCTTCTCCACGACGGTCCAGGCAGCGTTACCGTCGGTCTTACTGATGATCTTGAGCCCTTTCAAGGCCTGACCGGCCGTTGACTTCGACCGGTCCAATCGAGGTGCCTTACTCTCTCCAGATACCATTGTCAAGCACTTCTTGAACCACTTCACCAAACCGTTCTGTTTCTGCATATCAAGTTTCGGATTGTTCTTCACGCTCGATCCATCATCCACCGCGTTTCCAACGTTTTCCATCGCCGGATTTCGGTAGGTCGACGGCAAAGATCCGCTCAGTATCTCGCTGCTGCTCTTCTCCGCCTCTGTGTCCTTTACTTCAAAGCTCACTCTCTGCATTGGTTCGTCCCCTTTTTAACGGACAATCTCAAAGGGAAACAAAACGGGGGAGCCAGGAAAATGATGATTAAACGAAATAATTTGTTTCTTGCATCTCAAGTCAATGCTCTGGCGGATTTAGAAACTCTTTGGCATGTAATACGAGACGACCTGAAATTTTCGCTTAGTTATTCTTTTTAAATAAACGGCTACGTCCATCAGACCATCACAATCAACAACCACTATATTAGATAACGCACAAAATATATTCCAACATGTATACAGAGAGATAAATAAGCTAAACATATTCAAAGAAAATAAGACATGGGCCGACTGGCCCACAATTTTTTTTTGCCTTTTTTGGTCAACTCTCTTCATTGGTAGATTAATTAAAGACCCGAATACAAAACCTCATCAGACAATTAACACCTAAGTATTAAAAATGTAATATTTCAAAATTCTTCCAACATGGTTGTCCATCTTCTAATTCCTTTGTTAATCATTCATCTATCAAAAGCTCTAAGTCAATTACCTAACCAACGTCAAAATATCAAAATAGTAAACACCAACGTCCTTACCCTGTTACAGTTAACATCTTTGTTTTTTAGTTCAAGTCTAAAGTCTTCCACCTTAACATTGTAAACTGATTTGTTTATCCAAAAATCAAAATGATCTATTATATCAATATTTCTCATTTTTTTAGCACAGCAATGCGAGATTTGTTAACAGCTATGGTGATGAATTGTGATTTTTTAATGGGACAGGGGCATCCACGTTATTACAACTATAAATGTCCAATTGAATAATGGGCCATGCCAAACTATGAATTACTGATGGTAGGTGCCAATTTGAGTTTAATAAAGGAGACGATGAAAAACTTGACACACACAAAACGCACACACACTCAGAAAAGAGCATGTTTAATTGTTCATTACACAAGCAAAATGAAGAACTCTGTGACACATACACAACAAGAGAGCTGTGTCCTTATTACAGCGACCAATATTTTATAAGAGACTTCGGTGATGCAGAACTCACTGTCACTGAAGTCAAATTGTTCAGAAATTTGCTTAAGCAGAAGCAGCCTTGGCGGCCTCAAGTCTGGCACTTACAGCTTCCCAAGACACAAGATTGGTCATGAATGTCTTTATGTAATCTGGTCTTCGGTTCTGCTCATATACAAATAGATTGAAACAATCAACAACACAAAGAAACTCAAGAAAACCTTGTTGCTAACAATTATGAATAAGCTGTTACCTGGAAGTCAAGGTAGTAAGCATGCTGTTCATGTAGCAAAAGAAAACAAAAATTATCAATAAAATTTGTAAGAAAGAAAATAGGTTTTAAGACAAACAAGCTATAAAAGTGTTTATTTACCTCCCAGACATCAATGGTAAGCAATGGCTGCAAGAAAATTAACCAAGATTAAAAGTTAAGGATTTGCATTAACTCTACGGTGATATTTAATCAAGTAAATTGTGTATTCAAGTTCCTTAATGAAAAACTTACGAAAGAGCCGAGCACAAGGGGATTCACAGCATTGGGAGTTTTCACTACTTTGAGTTTTTCATTTGAATCTGAAAGCATTGAGATAAGAGTAAGGAAGAAGTTAATATATTTATCTAAAGCTCTTAAACATTTGAAACACTTACAAGCAAGCCAGGCCCAGCCAGCTCCAAACTGAGTGGCTGCAGCAGCATTGAACTCTTCATAGAACTTCTCATAAGAAGTGAAATCTCTTTCAAGCAAAGCAAGAAGCTCTCCTGATGGTTTTCCTCCACCACCTGGTTTCATTGACTCCCAGAAGAACTCGTGGTTCCACGCCTATAAACATAACCAATGGATCATCAGCTAACCAATCACACACCCATTTTATAATCTCAAACTAAAAATAGGTTTGTTAATTATCACCTGAGCAGCGTTGTTGAAAGCAGGGAGGAGATCACCATTGTTGTAAGTGCTGTGGATAATGTGCTCTAAGGGCTTGCCTTCAAGCTCGGTTCCAAGAACCTGTTTCTTGAGGTTGTCCACGTAAGCTCTGTGATGTTTTCCCCAGTGAAACTCCAGAGTTTGTTTGCTCATATGCGGCTCCAAAGCATCCTTTCCAATTTTATATCAAAAAAACATTTCATCATATTGGCTATTGCTCTCACTCATGACTCAACCAATAGGTCCACTAGAAGGAACGAAAATATCAGACCAAGGAACATCTGAATTTGAACTAGGAGTGGTCATATACTAGTTAAAGATTTATGAATCTAACATTGACATTACACAACGTAACAATTTTCTTACAAAGTAATATGATTTGGACAGTTTAGTGTAGTTTGAGTAACGGGTCAGATTGAGATAGTTTTTGTATACAAAAACAACAAATTTTCACTAGTTCAATTGAGGGTCAATTAAGAATCAATGTTCTATGAAAGCTATGGTTTCAAAATCATTTCAGATATGTTGACCCATACCTAACCCCTATGGCCATACCCAAATTTCCCATTTGACAAATGTCGGATAGTACGTACCAACTAGAACATTCACGGCCTTTACCCAATATGGACCACCCAACTTGACCCGTTCCTACAATTAATTTCCGGGAAAAACACTAATGCGTAGATTGATTCGATTTTTATTTTCTTCAAATATGAATTAGAGGAGTTCATTTGTAACGCCTTTTTGGTATTGGTTTTCCGTTAATAATAGCTGAAAATCATTTGTAACGCCTTTGACGAGGATGAAAAGATATTTTTAGGGCTTTGTGGGAGCAACAAGTTATATCATCTAGTAATAGAAAAGCAAAATCTATAGTCCAACGAAAACAAAATGACATTTGCCGACAATATCAATCTTTATCATAAGAAAGTACCAGTGCGAATGGAGGTGGCTTGAGGACGTAGTTTGCGGTGACAGCACTTGAAGCAGCCATTCTTTGTAATTGAAGCTGCACATTTCAGACAAAACATAGCATTGAATTGATTATCTATTTGCCCAAAAAAATGAATCAATATCCTTACAAAGACACATGAAAATGTATACATGCGTTTATGTTGTTGGGAGACCAAACAAATTTCTAGGTGAAAGAGTAAGAGACCAGAGAAACTCGAACATGAACTAAGATGTGGATGAGAGATAGAATCAGTACCTCAAGTTTCAAGGACGAGTGAAGTGAGGAGAGCACACGCCAGTGGAATCTGTGTGTTTTGAGTTTTATGGTTGGATGGCTCTGCTTTTTGGTAATCGAGTTGTGTCGTACATGTGGCAGTACGACGTATCATTTTGTACTATCATTATCTTTTTGTAGTACATTTTTTTTTTCTGGCTTCGTGGCTACTATTGACTCATTGTGATTTGTGTCATCATAAATTGTCTTGAAACTTAATAACATTTGAGTCATCATAAGTGGATCAGCCAATCCGGTATTAAAAAAAAAAAAAATCATCTTATTTTTCAATACTATAAAGCATTTATAAATTATAATTTATTATCTTGTGTTTTCTTTTCACTTATTATCTCAAACCTTCCTTGCTAGACCAAATTCATGTTAGACGTATGACGTATCTTATCCAATTTCTACAATGTACCTAAAACTGTGATAGAGATATATGAACATAGTGGAAAAAAATCATGATGCTTTTAATGAAAATCTAGAGATTGAGAAAAAAGATTTAAAATTTAATAGGAATCATATTGAAATATTTCTCTGTTTTCATTAAGCCGAATCACCACCTTCACTCGTGTGATAGAGGCTGATATTGGTGAATGTTGATGACAATCGAGGGACGACGAGCTTACATGCACACAACTTAAGCAAAGTCCGTTTAAAGTCGTAGGAACAAAAATATTTCGGTTTTAAGACGGAAAATCGTAAAACACCTTGTATCTTATACAGTTTTTGTTTCTTGTTTGTTTGGTTGCATTAAAATTAAGATGGGTAAACCATATGCCAATAACAATATTAACTTCATTGATGGTATTTTTCAAAGATGATGTCTGTTTACCATTTGATATATTTCTCAAAACTATTATTTTCAGTTAATGAAAAGGCCGATATAAACATATTATGATCTTGCCCCATATATATAGCTTCACTCCAAGCTCAATAAAGTTTTTTTTGTTGGTCTCCGAAATTTCATACTCATTCTTTTGTCTTCTTAAGGTGATATTATAAAGAGAAGGGCTTCTCATATACAGCAAATGCCTCGTTAGCGCTCAACTGTGGTTCCTGCCGAAGCAAATCCAATATACCAACATATCTTGTCAACAATGCAAATCAATTCACATAATCTTGCTACAAAAATCATTCACTACTATATCAATTATATATACATCAAGTTATATTTAGAATTTATACCGATTTAATTTTCCATTAGACAAGACTAATTTCGTGACTTTAATTAGTATTTCCTTACATATTTTCTAATCGATCCCTATTATGAATTTTCTTTTTATAGGTGAGAACTACATCATTTTGGATCTCTAATATCTAATGTAAAAATGTGAAATTTCAAACTAATGTTTTTGATGTATTGAAGATGTATGACCAATCATTAAAAAACTAAAATATGTTGGTCCATGAAGATCCTTCTAAGTTGGAGATAGCCATAACAATATTGCAATATTATATGAGTGAGCTCTAATGATCATAATTGTTCATGATAATTAAGTTTAGATAAAAATAATTAGTATAGATGAATGGATCACCTGAGTTTTTTGAGGGGCTTGGTTTACTTCCTCTTCCTCATCAGGAGGAGAAGCGCCTAAGATGAGCAAACCAAGAAGAGTAGAGAGAAAATCAGCACCTCCCACTTCCACAAGCTCTCTACCTTTGTTTTTGTCGAAGATCTCATGAACCGTTGATCTCATTGCATTCAGCAAGCTCCCATAAGTCATCCCGTGGCCACGTTCTATGGCCTGAATGAATGCATAAGTCATTGCCCCCGTCCATGCGCTCCCTGACAATTGCTGTAGTGCACACACGTTTCTTTGTGAGGAGTACTTTTAGAATGAAGGTATGGGGTAATTACTATAAGACTATAACATCTCGGTGAAACTATAAAATGTGGATGGTTTGACTGGACTTGCTAAATACTATCAAAAGTTGTTTGAAATCTAGAGAGATTATTTATATGGCCAATAGTTGGGAATGTACCGGAGTGTCAGCCGAGGTCTGGTCATCATCGCAGCCTGTGAAGGAGAAGACTTCACCGCCACTCGTACCTTTCCACATTCCTGTTTTAGGCCGATGGTCTTCCCATTCATAGTTTCCGAGCCTAAAACGAAGGATCAAGAAAAGAAAAAAAAATGGGTTACATGTGCTATGCATAAGCAGTTTCTTATTTGTGTTAGTTCATAGGGTATAGGGTTTATAACCAATATAAGAACTATATGGTCTCCATTTGTTTTTTGTTTTTTTAAACATTTCTACAAGCTATCGAGGTCTGCATACACACGTACATAACAAGAAGTCAATAATTATTGAATTCGTACCTGTCCATTCTACAAAGATAAGGTAAGTCCATGACGGTACCACTATGACAAGCGTCGACGATGGCATGGAGCTTAACTCCATAAGGGAGCGGCCGTACGATTGTAGCATTGATCTCATCGTCCACGATGACACCTGAAGTCCTGTGGTCCACCGGGAGAAGAGTCTCATCGAAGCCGTCAACCTCGTCGCCGTTGTCGTCCATCTGGTTGTTGCCGTGACCGGAGAAGTGAAAGACGAGGGAATCTCCCGGTTTGCAGCTAAGAACAAGCCAATGCATCGCCATTGTTATGTTGTTCTTCGTTGGCCATCTCATTGGGTCCGCTTCTTCTTCTACAACATTTTGACACTTTTAACATTACTTTTACGTGTTACACAAATTATGACATTTTATGATATAGAATAATACCGGTGAGCATAAGAATGCAAGATTCAGGGAATTGGAAACGCTTCATCAACATGAACTTCATGCAGTTTGCGTCATTGATACATCCTTTGAGTTCGTCCTTTGTGTTCTTGTAAGAAACCCCGACTATCACCGCTCGCTTCTGTCCATGTACCGGCGGTGGAGGACCCGGCGGCGCGTGGTTGAATGGAGACGATGCTGGAGGCGCGTGAGTGAACGGGTAAGAATCTGGAGGCGCGTGGTTGAATGGAGACGGTGCATGCGGCGCGTGAGTGTACGGAGAAGGTGTTGGCGGCGGGTAGATGAAAGTGGATGGAGCCGGAGATGAGTTGGGGAAAGGAAAAGGGCTCGCCGACGCGTGAGATTGGAGACGGGGCTCGGGGGCGATGAGAGTGAAGGCGTGACAAATGGCGCAGCGGATTCGGGTGGCTCCGGGAGGAAGGTGAAGCGGCGTACGACAGCTGGAGCAGTCCACCAGCAACAACATTATTTTCTATAATAACCCAAAACTCCTTTTCTTTTCTCGGGAAATCCAATTTCCACCCAAAGTTTCTTGAAAGTTGCAGATTATAGCCTTTAGTTTCTGATGCTGGGAAAATCATCAATGATCAAAGCATTGGAACTTTAGAAGAAGATGCCAATAAGGCAAGGAAGAAAATTCTTTCGACGACTTTAAGCTTATCCGCTAATGTATTCGTCAAGACTTTTGTTTGATGATCAAATGAAGTCGTCTCAACTTGCATATATACAACCCAAGTTAAATTAGCAAGTTGCGAATTATAATTGTTCCTTCATTGCAGAAGTTTGGATTTGATAGTGCGAATGAACTAATTAGAATGTAGTTGACTTTGATTCTAATGAGTTTGCTTGACTTTTATTTATAATTATAATTTTACCAACCATACTAGTCATATGAAGCTGTTCTTATAAGACCATCGACATGGTTAATGTATGTGGAGGACATGACCTTTTTGGAAAACTTAAGTATAGTAGACTGTTTCTATATACAAAAAAGACTGTTTAGAAAAGAAAACTCTTTTGAAAAAAAAAAGAAAAAAAAAAAAAAAAAA
>Ga0041059_1000917_pt1 | contig 23344 bp, 17 predicted proteins | sample AraColnosormetaG_FD_56232 | JGI IMG/M metagenome (GOLD analysis project Ga0041059, IMG submission 56232) | Arabidopsis roots microbial communities from North Carolina, USA - Col MF nosort | ecosystem: Host-associated > Plants > Roots > Unclassified | place: USA: North Carolina | collected... | reverse complement strand
ATCATGAGATGTGGGAACACAACAAGGCATGCCATGAACAATGTGAACTGCATATCATCAAAAAAAAAAAAAAACCAATATATTCATAACCAGATGAGATTGTCTACAAGGACGAGTTTATTATGGACTGAGATCATACCAGAAGGGGGAGAGTCAAGAAGCCCCATATAGGCCACAGAGCAAAGGAGAGCCTGCATTTTGCAAATTTTGTCACACATAACTATTATGAGACTCGCGTAGTTCCTGATTGACTAGAAAATGTGATTTACTTACAGGCCAAATGAAATGATGCCGAGTAGGGTGATGAAAGGCAGAGCAGAGATACTCCACAGTTCCCATTTCTCATCAAACCTTCTCATGCTCCAAGATAACATGCTTTCGTAGATTATGATTATAATGTTCACAGCTATTCCCAACATCCCGAAATACAAAGGCATCCTGGAAACAAGGCCAATGAATGCATTATGTTTATTTTGGTTTTCAGCAAGAACCATCATCCCAAACAATGTTGAAATCTCAGTAAACTACACCAAACCATGACAAGAGAAGCTACATTTTCCCACACCATTTTTGACAATAAACCATCATAACCAAGAATATTGACTTCAAACCTCTAGGGCCATCTTCAAGTTTAAAGTGAGCCACATATGTTTTCTTTTTAGCCATATATAACACAAGCAATAATCCAAAAAAGAGCAAAGTGAAAAGAGCCCATCAAGAAATATGTTACCTTTTGATCCGAGCATCACGTAAGAGAATATGTATCATATTAGAGTGCCTGTCTCCAAAATAGACAATGAAGACAGCAGATGCAATCCAAAGCACATTCTCCAAAATCTCAACCCAGGTTTTACTTCTAGGATTCTCTAAAGAAAAAGGCTGTGGCCTAGAGCAAGCATCATCCTCAAGATCATCACCACCAGAAGCATAACCTTGGCTATGTCTTTGCCTAATGTACCCACCACCACCAACTGGAGTTCCACCAGACATGTTCCTAGAAGCTAAAAGAACCCTCTAGTACACAATAATCCCACCTCCTTAGCAACACAAAACCCTAATAGACGTCTCTATATAAAAGTCGAATTGGTCAATTCAGGCAAGTAAAAGATACCAAACTTTGAAATTCGTCTCATTACAAGCGATCCCCCAAAGTCTATGATGATTGCGCCGCCAACGAGACTGCAACGAAAAATTGACAAATGGATTCAATTCGAAAGATCGATCGTATCAAGAGATCGAGAACGGAGAATTGAGAAACCCTGAGCTGAGAAAGAAGAATTCACTAGCAGATACGGAAAATTCGATCAGAAGAAGAAATCAATAACCTCAAAAATTGAGAGCTCGTCGCGAAGGAACGCTTGGTGAAAACCCTAAGAATCGGAATCACAAATTCTCTAAGAAACTTCGTCCCAAAAAGGAAGCTTTTTTAGGTTCCTTGGAGACTGAAGCGTTTTGAGAGAGTCTGGCAACTGAACCGTTTTCAAAGCAGATTTTAACGAAACGACGTCGTTTTGCTTTCTTTCTTCTATGATAAAAAGTTAAAAACAGATAAACATCACTAGTAGTCCCATTAAATTGCGATCTTTATTTTTCTGTTACGGTTTAGGTAACACTTTTGTAGCAAGAATCACATGAAATTTGTCGTTTTTAGTCTCTCCACAACTTGAAAGGATAATTAGGTTTTTAGCTTTATCAAACTTTTTCAAGTTAAGTGAATCAAATATCTTTGAGTCAAGTTTATAATGGAACAAAAAAAATCATGATCTTAAGTTATGCGATAAAGGAGAGTTATGGTTGTTTGAAACGACACATGTCTTCTTGCAAATAAATCTGTATACTTAATTAATTATTTTAACATTTCGTTATACATTATTAGTAACTAAGGTAGTAGCAAGTAACCACTAAATATTTGTAGCCATGTGTTTTCTATGTAGCCACTAATATTAACCACTCCCAACTGGGAGAATTTTGGGTTCGAGTCATTTTGGCCACCTACCCGTGCTTTAAATTTGAAATATTTTCGAACGTGTATCCAGATCCAAAGCCTCATACGATTAGTTTTTTGGATGTAGGAAACCTTTGGAATCCCAACGGTTAAGAAAAAACATAAACATGACCAACCTATTGTGGCTATATAGTGATTACTTATTTACTTAGCTAAAATGGCCAAAGAGTAGTATTTAGCCACAAGTATGCAAGTGCTTCAGAAATAACTTTTTGGCCACCACTTTTTAGTGAGAAAACTAACGTATTCGTGACAAATCTTTTGTCATACCCACAAATTTTCACGGTGACTACTTTACGTTGCATTTTTGAAACCATTGACCTATGCTATAACCACATAGTTAACCGGTGGTCATATGTGACTAAATTCGAGTTCACTACGGATTTTACCCCTCAACCATAAAAAATCTGTAGCTAATACATAATTTTAAATTATATTGGAATTCAATTATGTTTTGTTGTGCACTACCATAAATACTATCAAGATTGATATAGATTTTAAAAACCCCACCATATATAAACCAAACAAATGCACAAAAATTCTTTGTTAATTCAAATTGTCTTATAAGACCCCTACTAAACTTGGTTGGAAGTTCACGAGCCAAGAGGGTCCATATATGACCGGGTCCTGATTTGATGAGCATAAATCGATAAGGTTAACGACTAATAAAATATCAGATTTGGGGACCCGGAAACAGTGTTTGAGAACAGTAAGTGTTGTTTCAACAAAACAATATTTAACTTATTAAACAAACATCTCCAAGATATATATTGATTACACTTGTTGACAAGAAATAAGAGGCTAATTTCACTTGACTTAGAACAAGCCACATGGTTTGATTCTATAAATCACCGTATTCACTTTCTAAACCACATTATTTGATTTGTTCCACTCTTATTATTGTCTTGGTCTTGGTACGGCCGAGTTAATTAATTTTGGGGTATATTAAATGGCTATTACTCAGTTATTAAATTACGACGAATTTGACCATGACTTGCAATATAACGTAGTGGTTTGTTATTAGTGTTGATCTTGTATCACACCACTTAGATTCTCGATCATCTCATACTCATGAGTTTTTTCTAGCCGATAGCCCTTAAGTCGGCGCGGCATTGCCACTTTAACTAGCTCCAATTGGGAGGTACTGTCTCATTGGGAGGTACTGCCTCATTGATTCTGATTAAGGATTATTGCTGTTTTTATGTTTGAAGTTTGTGTTTTATCAAAACAATTATTGTCCAAAACTAAAACTAATATATAATAACCTTTTCTTAGATGTTGCTAGGCAAATTATGCACATGTGACGGTAGATTAGTTAATATTTTGTACAATCCTAGCTAGTTCCGATTTCAATTATTATCCTTCTGCAAACCAACAAATAAAAAATCATAAGAAAATGTTAGAAATGGTACGCATAGGATGCAATCCATTGGATTATAAAATAATTATGTTATATTGATGAATAAAATTACATTGTGCTATATATTCAATTGCAAACTCGACAGAATTAATAATAATAGAGAGCGGACTCATTTCTGTCTCTGACTCTTCCGTATAAATAACGCATATGAGCCACTAAAGAGTTTCCACAAATATTATTACGAAAAAATAACAAAAACAATGAATGAAGAGAGACCCAAAAAGTCGAAGAAGAAAAGTCTCATGAACTTCTACAAATTCTCAATCACTTCGTCGAAACACTCACTCATAAACCCTAAATCCAAACCAAAGATCCCGATCAGTACACCATCAATATCTCAACAAGAAGTAGAAGAAAAACCAATCGTCCAGTCGAATAAAAGTCATCAAAACCATGTGATGAGGGATATATTCGAGTTAGAGACTACTTGTAGTAGAAATAATGAAAGAAAGAAAGGCGGTGGCGCGGCGGAGGAGGGGAGAAAATCGGTGTCTCACGTGGAGAGGGATACGGCGGCGAGGATAGAGGCAGCGGCGGAGATGTTGACGGTGAGGATACTAGCTGCGGACATGCCGGGGTTTATGCAGGCACATGCGTTTAGGTGTGCGAGAATGACTTTAGATAGTTTGGAGAAGTTTAGTTCGAAGCACATGGCTTTCAATCTCAAGAAGGTAACCCTTTTTTTCTTCCTTTCTGCTTTTCTTTTTGTCCTTTTCTCCTATTTAAATCATTTGTTTACATATGCATGAATAGTTTTTATATCACAAGAGGCTGATTTTCATGAAGAAAAAGACAAAAAGAAAATTGATAATACCAAAACTTACAGTGTCACTAAAATATGGTTTTTGTTATTTTAGATGATATCTTTAAATAGGTTTGTAAACCAAAATTTGCATTTAACCAATCATAATAGTCTAGTTCAGTTTATGATTTATCCGATTTTTCTTTGTAAATATATGTATATATTTTCTTTTGAAATATTGGTTTGAGTATTTGAACCGTTTTAGTTATATTTAAGTTGTTGACAAAGAAAAAAAATATTGAGTGTTTGAAGTTGTTTTGTGTTTTTGGCGCAACAATTTACAGTTTTAGAATACCTATAAAGTTTGTTTGTGAATTTTAAATTATTGGAGAAGATTAAATAAATGGAATGGGCATACAAATTGATGAGACAAAGATAGCTTGTATTGGTTTTTTCGTTCAAGCCACATATAAACGAACAACTAGGCAGAAACTCATTTCTAATACCTAAAACATCTAAATTACTAATTGTCGCTAAGTCATTAAAAGTTTTCACATGACTACAAAGTATGATAGGAAAATGACACATCATCTCTCTTAAGTCTTAACCAATTGCTTTTTTCATGATATTTGATGTCAATATCAAACAAATGACCGGTGTTATATGGGCTGCAGAATATTGAATTATATAAGTTTTGGATCTCAAAAAAAATGGATGGAAGAGTGATTACTAGAATTAAATAATAAAACAGAGTGATGGGGAAATGGTCCAGCTAATATTGAGAAGGGCATCAAAGGGGGAATGACCCAACAGAGCCATGTGGTCCTCTTCCACCCTTATCCCTTTTCTTACACTTATTTTTTTGGATTCCTCTTTTGTCTCTCTCTCTCTCTCAAACTTCACGTTAAGGATTATTGACTATAAGATCTTTTGTTGTAAAAAGGATCAAATTTTCAATAGAAAATGTTTATCTATTTTGATGTAAGTGAGATATGAAATTTTTTTATGCAGGAGTTTGACAAAGGGTATGGACCAGCATGGCATTGCATAGTGGGATCAAGTTTCGGGTCGTTTGTGACACATTCGACAGGTTGTTTTATTTATTTCTCAATGGACAAACTCTACGTTCTCCTCTTCAAAACCAAAGTTCGTCCTGCTTCTCCCCATTGATTTTCTTCTTTAGGTTGTAACAACTTATACCAATGGTAATCAAAAGGCTTACTGTAAATTCATTATTACTATGTTTTTAAATATATATAATCATAAGTTGGAAAAACAATTAAATCTGTTTCCTCAAAGATGGAAGAAATCAAATGATTTTTATTAAAGATTCGAATGTGAGCATATCATAGTAGGCGAAAGGTTGGTGAATCATTCATTTCCGCATGAAGTAGCTCATAAGGACACCACTAGTGATTGGGGAAAAAATCCTAGAGCGATAGCATAAACAAGCCTTTGTACTTTATTTCGACTTTCTACTCGTTGTATGAGAGGTCCTATTGAGTCTTACATAACACCAAAAGTTTCATATCGTTGAAAAGAAAAACAACGTAGCTAGGAGTTGAGGGGTAAGAGGTTAATTTATTTTTATAAATGTAGCATCGGGATCGGAATATGATCTTCATCGTTAGTAAAGAGTTTTCCGTAAATCCACCACAAATAAAGCGTTCGGGCAGAAACCTAAGTAACCACGTCGTCCATGCACAATATTCACGGTGGTATCAAAACCGGGTATGTAGTGAGTTCTATCCTTGGTCTTAAGAACCAATATCACCACCACGGGCAGGTTTACAAAGAGAAGTTCTCGTCAAATTTTCCTCTTTCTAGATTTTTGTTTTGTGAAGTGAATTCAACAAAACAAGAATGCTAGAAATTCAGATACATTAGAATTTACCAACTATTGTATCCTTGACGTAAGCTTCTTACATTCAGAAATACCATTCAAACTATTTTGGTCTCTAGCATCATGACTAATTCCAAAACAGATTCTTAGAAGACTCCTTACTTGATTGATAAATCGATGAAAACAAACAAACAAACACATTTTCGTAAGGATCAATCTATAAATAAGCCTTCTCTTGAAACCAAAAGCCATTCCTAGGCTTTATCCATCAAGATTTCGAAATTTTTACATAAAGAGAGAAGAACATAATCAAATCCTAAATATGATCTCATAATCGTTTAAATTATGTTCATTAATTACCGTTTAAAGATAAATTAAGTACTTCCACCGCTTGATCTTCTCCTGCCTCTGCTTCTTCTTTTCCCATTAGACGAAAACAAAGAACAAAAGCCACAACCAACGGCAGATATTTTAGGTGAAGGTGGATCCAACGCTGGAGATAGCTCCCCCAATCTTCCACCATGGCCACATCCTCCGTCTGATGCGCTACGTTTCACTGTTGCAGTCGTAGCAGCCATTGATCCGTCACGATGATCGTTGCACCGGTCTTCTTGTCTTTCGTCGTTGCGAATTTCTCCGCTCAAGAACCTGTCGTTCCAGATGAGTCCTGACGATCCTTGTCTCCTAAACGACGCTGTTGATCTCTGCAACGCCATCTTTTCTCTTCTCTCTTTCAATGGAATTGTGAATTTTGTCAAGGAAGAAAACGTAAAACAAGCATATTAATTGATTATGGGAAACTATGTTTTTTTCTTCTTGTTATTACTTGTTTTCCTTTTTGGAAGTTTTCTTTTTATTTTGGTTTTAATTGTTAAGTTGGAAGTTTTCTTTTTAATTTGTTTACTTTTTCTTTTCATAATTATTTTCTTATTATGGTTTCATATCTGTAGTTTAAAGTTTTAAACTAACAATATTTGGTAAAATGAGATTGTTTATCAAAAATAGGAATATAGGATAACCAAAAATAGGAATATAGGATAAAAAGTAGGGATTATTTTTGTGTAATACAGAACGTTTGATCAATGAAAAATTGACACGTACTCGGATCCAAAGGTGGGCTAAAAATCCAAAAATGGACTCGGATCCATTGTTTACTATCATTTTCGATTTATTTTTCGGATCTATTGGGCTTTAAATCTGGACTTAGATTCACCCATAAAGATGGTCTAAGAGCAACTCCAGCGTATCAAATTTATGTAGTTTCTAAAAAAACAAAAAGTATTAATATTTTATTTTTACATCTAAAAAACCAAAAAAACAAGGTATATAAGTAATAGAAACGATCATAATATTAGGAATTTTAGAGATTCTCTCTCATCTGTTTCTTAACTTTTCAATATTTTTATTTTTTTTAATTGTATGAGTTTTTACTAAGAAACTACTGGAGTTGGTCTAAGAGACTAAATATCGTCAATCCCATCAGTACCTAAATGTTTTCTGGTGGCTTCGATATTCTCAAACTATATGATATGTTGTAGCGGCAACCATTTCCAGAGAACCCGTTCTTGATGTATAATATATATTCTTGTTTCATTTGAAAAAAGAGTAATGAAAAGGATCTTTCTTATAGCTAGAGTGGATCGGAAACCTTCCAATATTGTATCAGTATCACACACAATGAGTAAAATTCCTCCGTATTGGTAGGTATGCAAATCAAGTGTTTACTTTTCACCTCGAAAGAACCTTCCTCTACCACTGACAATGGAGTATCATGGACGTGGTGACTGGTGTAATGGTTCTTTGACGGGTAATGATATCTTTTGATGTTCTTCATAGGAAGTAAAAGTTAGAGACGAATTCAATGCAGAACTAAAAGCGTTAGTATGACTATGAATGACATGTATATATGATGGAGCATTATGAAACGTTGGTGTCTTCCACAAACATTGTTCAAAACCGATGAAAATGAAATCAACTCTCGAAGATTGACTTTTCATGCACGTCTTAAAATAAGTTTTTCGCTTCTTGAAAATTGCTTTAGTGCTTTTATTTTGTTTATCTCAGCTTGTATTTAATTCTAAAGCTGATTAGTGATTACTAGTACATTTTGTGAGTGACATTTTCCTAGGATTTTATATCTCCGGTTTGGCTAACCGAACCGACCATATCCATTAATTAATATATTTTCATTTGGCAAAAAAGTAAACGAAGCCCAAACCCATTTAGCTTTTGACTTGTGTTGTTCTTCGTCGCTCTGTCTTAATATTCCCTCACCAACTCGTTTCATTTGGGGACAAGCTTCTTCGATTTTCCTCTCAGACCAATCGGGCTTTCGAATCCCATCAGGTTAGTGTCGATCTCAAAGTAGATAGTCTTAGGAAGAATCAAATAACAAGATTGATTCTAACCTAATTCTTCGGTTTCTATGTCGTCATCATATGGCCATAAAAGATTTAAGATTGGGAATCGAAACGAATTGTGATGTTTATGTAACTTTATGGAGTGGTTTTGTCGAGAATTCGTAAAATTCGAGGGCTCTGTGCAATTGCCTCACAACCGGCTCTGGGTTTCTTAATGTGCTTGTGATATAAGATTTTTTGATATGATGGATTTGGCTTTATGTTAAGTAAAAGTGTGTTTTGATTCTCCAATCAAATCCTGTATGTGCTTTATTTCATCTCTATGGGCTCTTTTTTCGAAGTTTAGACAGAATCTGTGTTGACCAATTTACTTATCACACTTAGTAGTTGACATTCACAAAAAAACTGTATTATTGAAATCATTAGTCTTATCTAGCTTTCTCATATCCTGAACTCGAAATGATGGTTTTGTGATAATCAGCTTTCACAATTCTTGATTTCAGTAGAAATGGCTACATCAAGGTTCCAAGCATTCTTGAACAGTCCCATTGGCCCAAAAACAACTCATTTCTGGGGGCCTATCGCTAATTGGGGTTTTGTTGCTGCTGTATGTTTTCTCTTTCCATGTCTTTTTTTATTCTATCCATCTTTTTGGGTGATTCATTATAGTTTTCGAATTGATTTCACTATAGGGTTTGGTGGATATGCAAAAGCCCCCTGAAATGATTTCTGGAAACATGTCGTCAGGTATGATAAAAGAGACTGCTCTTATATGCAACATTATTAGCTAAGCCTCTCACGTCATCTTTTGAATTTCTTTGTACAGCTATGTGCGTTTACTCTGCATTGTTCATGAGGTTTGCCTGGATGGTGCAACCACGTAACTATTTGCTACTTGCGTGCCATGCATCAAACGAGACTGTACAACTCTATCAGCTCTCACGTTGGGCTAGAGCCCAGGGGTAAAGTTCTCTATCTCAGAGAGTCATATGTCCGAGTGTAGATTATATACAGTACGTGAACAAATGCACCGTAAAATGAATCACTAGCCTTTGGAAACAAGTTCGCTTTTAGATTACTGTTTTGAATTAAAAAGCTTAACAGATAAAACCAGGTTTCTGAATCCTATGTACACTATTTATGCAATTGCTTCTTAAGTCTAGCTTTAACCTGTTTTCGTTGCTCACTCGTGAAATTCCACAAATGTGCTTAAATGACAGGTATTTATCCTCCAAGAAAGAAGAGGAGAAACCATCTCAGTAAACCAAAATGAGGAAAGGTTTCTTCAACGCTGCTTCAGAATTTGTTCGTGGGAATTACTGAATCCATCCATTTGATTTTCTTTCGAAACGTGTTTTGTATTGTGTCCCCAAGCTATGGTTGCTTTACTTGTTGGATCATTCACTAACATTATATCCTTTGTTTTCATAAGTAACCGCTTGTAATAAAATTTGGGACCAGTCGTCATTCCACATTCGTGTTCACACAAAAAAGGGGTTCAAACATGAAAATCTGTCCCAACTCCTGCAATCCTTTACCATATTGCAATACTTGTCCTCGTCCACCTGCTTTGTAATTTCCATAGTAGTATCATCTAACGAGTTCAACAGTTCAAATCGTTCAACGTGCAAGTTGGATTTCTGCAATTGCTCTCACCGCAACTAATGGACGTTAGCGAGTAAATTTCTTTATTTAAGACGCAGAGAATGATTTGGGACGGTGTCTAATAAGAAGAGTAGATTGATTTGCAGGTTAGTCAAATCAGAGCCAAATTAACAACTGTTGAACAAGAGAGGTCAAAGCCAAGTTAAAAAAATTTGCTGCTTGAGATTGGTCCAAAAAATGCTAATTGGATCTTTCTTCAAGCACAAGAGATGAGTCCAAAACACAGACGCGAATTTTAAACGCACAATTATCATCTTTCGAACCATATTCAATATCTTGGTTGCATAGAAATTTACCATCAAAATCAAGTTCCGCTATTACCTGCAGAGACAAATGACTAACTGATCCGTTTTGCTTTGTTTATTTTCAAAGCTCGGTAGCTCGATTGTCAAGCTCACTCTGCATCAATTAATGTTTGCTTGGGGCCATTTTATTACATGAAAGGAAACCTCCTTGAGATCGTATTCTGATTCTCTAGTCCACTCAGAATTTGAACACCATTTCCTCTGTGTATCCGAGTTCCTTGAGAATCCCCTTGACCTGCAGTAAAAAAAACCAACGAGATATTAGATATGAACTTCTCTGCATCTTGCTATTGATTGAGTGGTTCTCTCCAACTAATTACAGTGACTCGAAACCGACAGACTGCAAGACATTTTTCAACTTTTTGTGCCATCAACTTATCAATTTTTTCCTAATAACAAAGACTAAGCTATGAGCCATCTCATAGCCTTTCCCTGAATACATTTACTATGCCCTCTTTCAGCTCAACGTTGTTTACGTGTGTGTTGCTAATTGCATTTAAACCACTAGCTATCAGAGATATCCGATATGGGTATAGATAGTTTCAACACAAAGGTTTAGATAACTTTTAGGATTTAAGTTATTAAATTGCCAAGAAAAAAACGATGTTAAGGGATTGGTACAAACCTCTCCTTGTGACCAGTCTGGAGCTTTGCCTCCAGATATATGCTCCATCATCCCAGGAGGACCGCATACCTGAATTCATAGTGAAGCATGCCGCATTTTTGTTAACCATGTATGTTTGATTCAATCCATAACTTGTTCGTCAGTAGATCAAATCCGTAACGCTTTTTTTTACATCCTTGTTGTCATACTCTCAGAATACAGTGTTCCATTATGGTTCTGAAGATAGTAAGGTAACTTACAAGGATAAGAGTATCGTCGGTAGGAAGAGGTAAGCCTTTCAGAGCCATATCCTTTGAAATGTAACCTACTCCTCCTTTCCAGTTTTTAGTAGGGTTGTCAACAGTATAGAATATCTGTAGATTTTGAACATCAAAATCTTTTTAAGAAAAGTGTGTATGCTAATAGTAACCAGCTAGCAAACTAATCAATTGACAAATCCAAGAGAAATCTACCTTCAAATTTGGGTGGTTAGCCTGAAGTACATCAAGCTTCTGCTTCAGGAGTATATCATCTGGTGACACATTGGCATAAAGCAATGATATCTGTGCACACAGAGAAATCGTAAATTTCCATGGTTAAGACTATTTTTTTATGAAAATTTCAGCTGATTTAGAAATGAATTGTAGAGGATGATAACACTTTCAAGATCTTGGTAAACAAACCAGCGCTAGAATAGGAAGTACTTCGAAAATTCGTATGAAAAATAAGTCAATAACAAATTGGTCACCTGCGTGTTGTCCTCAGGATTCTTCACAATGGCATCAATCACCTGAAGCATTGGAGTAATCCCACTTCCACCGGCAATCTTCAAGTATTTAAAAAAAGGGATAGCCAACACAAAAAGGTGAGAATTTATATTTCATTACATTGACTTGTCAGCATAATACAAAAAATAACTACAAGTCAGTAAATCATACTACTAAACAGGAAAGTAGAAATGAAACCACATAAAAATTGAATTTATATGGACTTGCATGTCAGTAAATGAGCAGGTGAAATACTTCCATACGCTGAGATGAGAAAAAAACAACTGTACTAGTGCAGTTCGTATCTTCAAAGTTCTACTTCCATATAACAAAACAGATTCTATGCAAGAACCCTTCAGTAAAGTTGGTTGTAACAAGGGAATAAGGGTATACCATGCCAATATGTTTCTTCATATTCGGCGAGTATTTGAACTTTTCAACGGGTCTATACGAAAAGATAATGTTAAACACCATATGAAATAAAGAGCTATCACCAACTGTAGATAAAAGACTAACAATAGTAAAAAAAAACTATACCCTTTTACTTCCAACACATCCCCCGGTTTTAAGCTGGCAAAATGCTGACTCATTTTTCCGTCAGGATATACCTGCAAAAAGCAATGAACTACATCACAACAAATTCAAAACAAGTCGAGGAAATAAATGCAATCATAATATATCTAGTTGTTTCTCGAAAATAGCAGTAGAAGTAGAGAGAAGCACATGTATATTAACAGGACACTCATACCTTAATCAGTAAATCAAAATAGCCCTTAGCCTCTGGATCTGATATAGGAGTGTAACTGAGATAATTCACAAATATAAGATAAATAAGGTCAAAAGAAGCCTCACGTACATAAGTACAAGTATTAAAGAGCTTTATCGTAGAAAGCAAGAAAAATAATGATCTGGAAGATTTATTTGCAAGATAAGTTTGTATACTGAAAAAGTGGGTTGATATTTAGAAATTAGAAGGCAGATAGCACAAAAGTGGTAACTTCAGCAGCTCAAATTTAGAATCAAGTAACCTATTCTTAGAGATATGGCTGCATAAAATCTGCATCTTTTCCAAGCTATCTATTTATTTTCTTAATGACAGCTATCAGCCTTCAACTTTAAGTTGCAGACAATGGCACAATGCGTAAACTAAAAATGCAAAGTTACAGATAAGCTAACAGAACAAAAGTGAAAAAAATGCGACAGATAGGCTAGCAATGGTTGTCCAGACATGAAATACAATGCAAAGCTTTAGCTGGTAAAAAGTTTTTTAGCGGAACTTACGGTCTAATGACATATTTCGTTTTCCCTTCAGCATTATAGCCTAAAGGAGCCCTGTACAAAGAAAATGGAAAGGTCAGATTTACGAATTTAGTTTAGTTGAGAAATTTTACACAAGTCGTCCAAAATAAATTTCTTTTACTGTAAAGTTGAACGAATGTGACCACAGCATACCTTGTCAGGAGACAAGAAGCAACATGTAGACCCAACTCAGCTGAGGGGTCAAATGAGAACCTGGATTTCAAGGAAATGCCAAAATAAGAAACCCAAAGATTATCGTTATGACCGATATATAACTATCATTCAAGAAATGGACTTAAATACAGAAGTATTGTGGGAAAAAAATCTATAGTTGCTTAAACTGCGGACTCTAACCATATCAACAGCAAGAATGCCCATTACTAAGAAGATTTTTAAGCTTAGCGGGTTAAACAAACTAGATCACTTGTACTTTGACCAAAATGACATTCAATTATGGAAATTCGAAAAGTGTTCATGAGAGTCCAAAGCCAATGTGTGTGTATGTTTCAATCAAAGTATTAGTAAGTTAAGTGAAAACCTGAACAACTGAGTGTTGTGGCTAACTCTAGCAGTGTCTTGAAGCTTGAACTCGAGCCATTTATCAGGGTTTAGAGCTGACATCACACAGCACAATACAATAAACAATCATAATCTGATCATAAAGCAGGCTAGTAGCAAAAACGTTTCAAAGCTTTCGTAACAAAATAAGGAAAAGCGTAGTTAGAGAATACGCACCGGTTTTTGGTCCTGTCTCTTCCTTAGCTTGATCCAGATAAACCTGAGATCATAAAGTACAAACGAAAATGAAGATCTACATACTTTGTATTGATCGTATAAACTCGTCTGATTGAATATGAAAATACAACAAACACACACATTGGACAAAATGCAAGAGAAAGGGATCAAAAACCAGCTCGACGAAAAATTAAACGGAATTCGAAGTGATCAACTATTACATAGAAATCAAAGACATTAGATAGAAAAATTCACCAGATTGTTGCCGGATGTCAAGTAGTAATAGGAGAATCCACCGGAAAGTGCCGCGATTGCACCGGTGGAGAACCGGAAAGCGCCAGAACCAGATTTGCTTTGAGATCCAAATGCGACAGGGAATGTAATCGGAGCTGACCTAGCGAGTCGCCGGAAGAAGGAAGTAGCCATGATGGTTTAGATCTCTGAGAAAGAACAAAATGGTTTGGAGGAGGACTAGGGAGGGGGTTTTAGAATCTGGGGAAGGAGAGTGAATGCTACGCTATGGAGATGTGTACTCTAAGAACAGTGGAATTCTCATTTGTTAACTTTTTTTTTTTGTTTTACAACAAGAACATTAGGAAGAAGCAGTAAACATCTGATTTAGAAGAACACAGCCACTAAAGAAAAACGAACTATAAAACTCAAATTTATTGAGGTCAATCTTTGATTAATTTTTATTGATCTAAATCGTCGTTGCAAAGAAATAACTTCGAGCGAAGTCCACACACTTAGGACTCAGCAATTCAAAATAAGCATAGAAGCCATAGCAAACGTTTGGTTTCTAAGCATCTAAGTTCATCTTTCTAGCTACAAACTTGAGAGAGAGACACCCGCTTGTTGTTTTGAGTGAACATCGTCAGGAGCCTGATTTACCCATGCTGAGATCAGGTGGTGCGCGATGGCAAATGGCCCCGGGATAAACATAGGAGCAAGCTCACCGCTTTCAAGATTGAAATCAGTTGATAGACTCTGGCTTCTCTCCACACCTTTACAGATCTGCTCTACCTTTGCAGCTGCTGTTCTTTGAGCCTTCCTGTATTCTGCAACCGCCAATGCTTTCTTCACCTCTTCTCTACTGTGCCATTGAGCATCTGCGCAACAACAATAACACACAAACATGTTAAGAATGTGATGGACTTAAAACAAAACTCTGGCACTCCAAAGAGTTGTTTGAGAACATATATTATACCTTCTAACTCTTCTTTGTCTACGTTTATGTCGAGCGTCTTGGCGAAAGCAAAGAAACCGAGCATCAATTGGCATGGCATGCTACTTGGTCCCACTACAATTTCAGAAACCCATATTCTCGTTTATGTTAAACTTGCATTTCGAAAACAATTTGAAAGAACTTTTGGCATTAAAATCAAGAGTCCTAACTACCTAGAATAAAGCAGTGGCAACCACTGTAGAGGCATACTAAGCTCTACACATGGAAAAACATAAAAACAGAATGTGACAGGACAGCTATCGGAAGACATAATAATAAGGTTAAATTGAATAAGTTTCAAATCTATACATTAAAGAATACTTTGCTACGAGATGCAAATTTGCTCATAAGGAAATTCTCCTTTTCATTCTGCTCTATTACTAAATTGCTCATCAATAGCAGTATTTTATGAGGACTACGTGGTAAAGGAATTATAACAGTCATGAATGCATGCATTGTACATTAGCTAAATATAAACTTCGTAAGCTAATAAACATAGATAGATATATAAATGTGAGGCAGAAGAAACCCAAACCAAAAATCATATTAATTTCTTAACTATTCAATTACCAGGCCAAGGCTGAGAGCTGTGGTATACAACATCTCCTACTTCAATGCCTGTCTCTTCCCATGTTTCCCGCCTCACAGCCTCTTCTAAGCTTTCCCCTGGCTAGCAAAAGCAGCATAGATTATACATACAAATCTCCATGCAAGAGTAAAATAAGTGGAATGGCCTATCCAGGGGAGTTGGATGAAAAAATGACAAAGAGAAAGTTATTATTAAATATCGAGTTGAGATGATTTCGCAGTGAGGTTTTCATACCTCAATAAATCCAGCTAAACAACTCCACATTCTCGGTACATATCTAGATTGCCTGCTTAAAAGTGCGCGATCATTTTCTCGATCAATAACTAACATTATAACCACCTGTAATAGACGGATGACCAATCAGCCAGAAGGTCCACAATGGCCATACTCTTAGTGAAATCTACAAAATGTAAGAAGCTCCAATATACCGGATCAACACGGGGATAGACCCTCTTTCTGCATGTTTCGTCTGAGCATTGTTTTCTCCTTCCTGCTTCCTTTGGAAAAGTTTTACTTCCACATGATCCACAAAATTGTGACACGTTGTGCCATTCAAGTAACGCCCTGGCCTGTCATTAGGTATATAAGCACCAATACAATGGTATTATCAATATTGTGGGAGAAAAGCGAGAAACTATCCCAAAGTTTTGAAATGCAGCAGTTTCAGCAAATAAGCTCTAATAATAATAGCATTCAAAGAACTTTCAGCCATGGATACGACTCTATTACCATAGATGAGTTCGTTTAGCTCAACTTCCGCAAACCATATCATTAAAAAAACACAATTTTTAAGCATGATTGAAATGAAATGCATCTGGAAAAAGCTCACATACATTGCCGGCAATAGCCAACTCATCCATAGCACGTTGATCCGCCCAATCAGCAGCTACCATTAGGGTTCGAAGCTCAACAAAACACAACTTCCTACCTCCCAATTCAGAAACGAAACCATCCTCTGCCAAATCAACAGCCCAATACACCAAATCTTCTTCCAACTTGGGTCCTAAATACACGAGTGAGTCCTCATTCAGATCAACCCCACAACTTGCTAACAAAACCTTACAATCAGCCAAGCTGACCCAACCCAGATGCCAAATCGGCGTCGTATTAGCATCTCCACCGCTTGAGAACACCAGTGGACGACCCTTGCTAAAGGGAAGGACTTTAAAATCAGGGGAAGGTGTTGAGTGATTAGGGATTACTGGAATTAGGGTTTTCAGAGATTCGAAAGCGGAGGTGGGTGAGAATGGATCGGTAGATTTCGGAGTTTTCGACTTCAAGGGATTGCCTGCGAAGGCATGAGTCTTTAGGTTCATCGACATTGTGAGAGCTGAGAGTGTTGTTGTTCTGGCTAAGTTTAGAGTTACTGATCTGGAGAGGAAAGAGAGAGTTGGATACGAAGAAGAAGAGAGGAAGAGAGCAAGCATCTCTGGTTTCGTCTCCCCATTGTTTAGGCTCCCACACAGAGTGAGAAATGAGCAACGATGATTCAGAAGAGTCTCGTCCTCACACGTGTCAGACTATAATCCACACACGTGTAGACTTTGCAATTGGTTACTTTAGTGATGCGCAACTGTCGGCGCCTACTCTGAGTTATTTTAAATTAAATCAATTTATTCAAAGGGAATTTAAGTTTTTGTAACCCTCTGATGGATAACAAGTCTCTATCAAGGCAATAATTTTGGAATCCATAGAACGGTTGATTAGTGATGAGTATGTTTTTGGACGTGCCAAAGGAGAAGATTTGCTACTAGACGAATGTGTCTTACACAAATATTCCAATGAAAACATTGTGAAATCCTGAAACATCCAATTCAATCAAACTCTCAAGAGTTGAAGGGTTTTCATCAGAAAGCTACATCATAGGAAGTATCAACCTTCGAGGCTGAGCGTGGATGTCAACCATGCGCACAACTCATCCAACTCCTGTGGGATTGTGTGGTGACCAAGTGCACTGTAAGGTTTGAAGGTCACCTTCTTAAACCCATTTGAAAGCAAAGCCTGTGAAGATTTCTCCCCAAACTTGAACGGTACCACATCATCAGCTGCAAACCAAAGTTACATGAATCAATAATATGAGAACATGAAAGACGAGAAAATCTTTAAAATGTAACCCTTTTTACTTGAATTGGTGTTATGGAACAATTTGAATAACCGGTTGCTCGCGAGAATATTTTTCTTAGAGAATATGAAATGCATTTACAGCAGGGTTCAAAACCAAAAAGATGACCATATTAAACATACTGAGAAGTGAAACAGTTCAGAAAGTAAGGGTATTATAATATGCACAATTACCTTTTCCATGACAGACAACAATGGGCAACGATGCAGCTCGGTTCTTGATCTGTTCCTCTTCTAGTTTGCCAGCCAATGTCCTATGAGAATAATAATAAACGCACCAAGGTGACACCATTATCCCATTAAACTAGGAGAACGTTAGGAGAAGTTGAAAACATACTTTGCACAAGGAAGCCAGCCGCTTAAGCCTATGATTGCGCTTAAATTGATAGGGTATGGATTGCCATTTCCATATTTACCGAGAGCAAAACAAGTTGCAGAATATAGAGATGTCGCCGCACCCATGCTGAATCCTCCAACACCTAATTTAACTTTGAGCAATGAAAGATAAACACAGTTTAAACCAGTGTCCAAATTCCCAACAAAAGTATTTAACTCAAATATCCAAATTATTAAGTCAACCAGTAACTAACTAGAGTAAAGTCAGATTTCTGTTTGACTCTAGAATTCCTGCCTAGTAACTTTCTGTAATGAAGTCAGATATTTTGGCTTTAATGTTAAACATGTGTAATACTTTTAGTTGAATGGTATTAGCTCTTCGAAACCTCCAAATTCTATTGTTTCTCTCTCTAGTTCTACTCCCTTAATCTGTCTCCTTTTAAATCTTAAATCTTTCTAACTCTACTCGGCATACCCACTATACAACCTCCTTTCAATTGAGAATATCTACTCCTTCAATTTAAAAAAAAAAAAGGGTTTCCCCCTAGATTTGAACCTTAACTATTAGGCTACAATAGTGTACCGTACAACAACTTGTAGAAATTATAATCGTCATGTTTATCATTCTTCTTACTAATTCAGTGATCACTGATTGATGGAGGGGAATGAATATGCAAGTTTGGAAGGATAACTTACTGTCAGCAGGCTCATTCGACAACAGATTTGCAACATGTGCAGCAGCCACATCCAATCCTTCCATATCATCAGGTCCATCTTCATTGATGTCCACAACATCAAACCCTACATAAATTCAGTAGCAACTCATCAAATCTTTTCTCAAAAAAAATACTTCCCTACTCATAGTAATAGACATTTGTGCACAAGTCTGATGATAGTGTCTATATAAAGAAAGGTAAAGAAGGCTCTATCTGTTGTACCAAATATTGCCTCCAAGGAGAGAAGTAAAGTCTATTTTTCGGTTAAAGGTAAACTATATTGTTGACTGAACAACCTTGTCCCTTATGTAGCATAGCAGAAGATTAATTTTTGCATAGAAATTCCCAAATTTTAGCAAGAACAGAAGAATGTTTCTTTGGTCTAGTGATGTGGAGCCGAACCAATGATGTGTTGTTTACTACTCTAAACTAAAAGCTAAGATGAGCTTCCTACAAAGCTACAGACGTGTAAAAGAATTTGATCTCTAATAGTGAGCTTATCCCCAACCACTTGATTGACTACTTTGCTTACTAGCTTACGAATTTCAAAACCATAATTGTTGAATAATTGGCCCATGGCAAATTCTTCTGCATGAACATGATTAAATTTAATCTATTCACTTTAACCTATCTGCCTATTTACATTAGGAATAGATTCCGCTTAAACAAATGAAAGGCGAATCCTATGTAGCAAATATACTTACAAGCTGTGGAGGGAAAACCACCAAATAAACTTATTGGTTGAGAAGGAGCAGTCGGGCAAATCCATTTGATCTACATGTCAAATACAATGGTTTAGTATCCGTAAAGGTAGATTAACCGAGTGCTGTTAAAATACAATGGATATCACTTAAAGCTTATAACTCACATTTGGAAGGGGAAGGGTCTCCAAAAGCTGGGACCAGCTGCAGTCAAAAAACAAAAAGACTTAAGGTACCAACTTTTTAACAAAATGTGTATCAATCAAGATGATGAACGATGTAAGATTTGAACGCTAACATAAGTTACATTCATTACTGATAGTCAATAGTCTACCAGCTTATTTGCAATTTCTACAATTCCAAATATCCATCTAGATTCTAGACTGCAAACCAACTTCAGAGAGAAAAGACTGACCTCGAGCCATTGTCCCCAAGCCCATGTAACCAGACAATAGTTGCTTGATGTTTCCCTTTAGGCCTAACCACATGAGTTTTCCCAAACTCTACCGCTCTTCTTAAATTTCTGCCTGAAATAATGTTGCAATTCAGAGTTTTATTTCATAATTTCCATTTAAACCGAAACATTATGTAACAGAAAATAAGAATACACTAAACCTGAACCAACTGCAGCACCGGAGATACTCATACTGGAGGACAAGCAATGCCGTGAACGAACACTTGGTGAAAAAATTCAAGAAAAAAAAAATGACCCTGCAGGAAAACAAATACATAAATCATTCACACCACATTGATTAAATCAGGTGAGATTGTAGCATTTTTAACAACATGGATGATGAATCCATGGACATAACAGAAAACAAATACCACATTCTTCAAAGTTCAAATCTAAAATTCTTAAGAACTTCAAAGTGAGATAACATTAAGAAGTAAAAACAACATCCCTTCGTTCCCAATTCGAACTATTCTATTCATCAGACGGATAACGTTGAGAAATTCCCAGACGAAATCCGAAAACAACAATAAAGCTCCAAGAGAGCAAAAACCTTAAAATATTTAGTCCGTTCAGACATTGTGCAGGAAAAGAAACAAAGTGCTCGATCGATCGACAAAAAGTTACAAGGATTCACGAAAACCCAGATACCAAAGTCGTGTTGTCTTTGAATACAAAATTGCAAAACGAAACCAGAATGATACATTACAGAGCAGATGCTAAAGAAATTGGAAAAATCGCATAGAATAAATATCTAAGCTGAGACCTGAGACAGTACCTCGGCAAGGGTTAATCGACGGAGAAGTCTAAGGAAGCAAAAAGAAACAGAGCTTTCTAGCAGCAAGCAATCCATAAATTCTGATGTGGATTGCACTTTTTGTTTGCCTTAGCGTCCTTCATGTTTTTGTTCTTTTCACTTTCTCCCCAAACCTTTTGTTTTTATCAGTTTCTTCTTCAATAATAGAATTGGGAGATTCGGTTTACTTTGACCGACCAAATTCGGTTTAAGATTCATTGACTTTCTTCTATTCATAACCAATTGTTCATAACTGGATTGATCTTTATAATTGATTTGAGATTCATTAAGCGTCCCCTCGAGACGATGGTTCTTCTAGTCATTCATGTCGAGATAATGGATATATCATTTTTGGTATAAATTGTGTTTATTATACGTATCAAAGGTTGATTAATAGTAACACACCAAACATACTCAGTTTTTGATTGAAACAAAACCAATATGAACACACAAAAATAACTAGCGTGGAGAGATGGGAGATATGATACTAGAGCAAATGGATGATAAACGAAAATTCCTCTCCCTATGGATTTGCAATTTCGGGATATTTACTACCCGTCGAACACCGGTACTTGCATCATCATCATCAGCCGCCAAAAGATCGACCACAACAACATCTGAATCCGGTGGCTCGTTCACCGGAACTCTCCCTTCAAGCATCTCAATAACCATAGTCATATCAGGCCTTTTCTTAGACTTCTCTTGTATACACCACAAAGCCACACACACCAATTTCATCACTTCCTCTTCATCTACCTCATTAACTTCAATCAGCCTTTGATCAACAATCTCCATTATCTTTCTTTCTCTCATCTTTTGGTTCACAATCCTTGGGAAATACTCTAATTTCTTCTTTTTTGTTTCCTTAACTTCTACCCTTGAAATGCTTCTCCGTCCTCCGATCATCTCTAGTAACACAATCCCGTAGCTATACACATCGGATTTCTCCGAAATACCGTGTTCAAGAAGCCACTCGGGGGCTAAATACCCCCGAGTACCACGGATATCCGTTAGTACTCTGCTCTCATCTCTAGCAATCAGCTTAGAGAGTCCGAAATCGGTTACCACCGCTCGGAAATTCTCGTCTAGTAGAATGTTTTCGGGTTTAACATCGAGATGCAAGATCTTAGATCGACAATCATGATGAAGATAAGCAAGAGCTTTAGCTACATCAATAGCAACTTGGTACCTTTGTTCCCAAGACAAGCATCCTCCTCCGGATCTTCCTCTGTTTCCTCTATCCGGAAAAATCCAGATATCGAGAGACGAGTTTACGATATAATCGTAAACGAGGAATCTCGGACGATTCGCGCTAGTCGAAGACGAATAACCGTAAAGACGAACTAGATTCTTGTGCTGAACGGAAGCTATGGCAGCTACTTCGGATCTGAACTCTCTTTCTCCTTTCTCTTCTCCTTCGATTCTCTTCACAGCTACTTGACTTCCGTCTTTCAAAACTCCTTTAAACACCGAACCGGAACCGCCTTTTCCGATCAAAGATCTGAATCCATCGGTGGCTTCTTCAAGATCTTCGAGCTTGAATTTGGTTGGAACTCCGGCGACTTTTCTCAAGAAACTGTACTCGATTCGTAGCTCTCTGCCTTCGGAGGCGAATCTTGATACCAAGAGCTTTCTTTCTTTGTTGTAACGGCTACGGATTATGAGGAAACAGATCACGGCGAGGATCAAGGAAATGTCGACGCCGGCTATGAGATAGAATGTTTTGGAGAGTTTTAGAGAAACTCGGGCGGCGATTATCACTACGACAAGGGCTAAGATTAATATAGTAGCGATTATGTTTGCTTTCTTGTCCTCCATTAGAGGTCTTTTAGAGCTTCTCTGACTTCATTTCTTTCAGATAAGCACTCTGGTGACGAGAACAAAGACGAAATATTTCAAACTAAGACCAAAAAATATACAGGGACTTGTATTTTATCTTTTTCTGTTATTTTTTAGTTGAAATAATATAAAAAAAAAGTCATAATTTTGCTAACGAGAAATTCCGTATTTTGAATTATCTAATTTTGTAAATGTCAAAATCGAAAAGAAATATTTAAAATCTGAGATAATTTTGGATGAATTCAAGGTCAAATATAGTAATAAATTGTACATATGTAGAGTCGTGTACAATGCACATTAATACTATTAGGTTTGTCATAAATTATGTGAAAAGAGCCATTAACTAGTAGCATCTGCAAGTTGTGCCAAGTTGGATTGTTCAACCGATCGGTGTGTGTTGAAAAAAATTCTTTAGGAAAATTTGCCACGTTGGGTTTAGCTTGTCGGTTAAACTGATTAGTAATGTTTTTGCTTTTAACAATGATTAATTAACACTACGAATCGGAATCAATTAGGCCGGCATGCAGATTGATTATGAAATTAATTAATATAAATGGGTTTTATGGAATTGAACAACTCAATTCGAGTTGGAAAAAAAAGAGTGAGTATTAATTTTTTAATTAATAAAAAACAATGGTATAATTCAACACAATTATGCATTTCAGTATACTATTAGACTGTTTCTGTCTGGTTATTGGCTAGTTTTTGTCTTGGGTCAACGTTTTGTTGTGGTTAGTTAAAAACCTTTTTGGCTTCTTCTTTTTTTTTTTTNTCAACGGATATCAGCCCTATGATNTCCTTCCCATTGGTTGGCCGACTCTACGC
>Ga0041059_1000916_pt1 | contig 23351 bp, 12 predicted proteins | sample AraColnosormetaG_FD_56232 | JGI IMG/M metagenome (GOLD analysis project Ga0041059, IMG submission 56232) | Arabidopsis roots microbial communities from North Carolina, USA - Col MF nosort | ecosystem: Host-associated > Plants > Roots > Unclassified | place: USA: North Carolina | collected... | reverse complement strand
AAAAAAAAAAAAAAAAAAATGTTTAACCTCGAGTCCAAAAGATTTTCTTGAACTTTAATGAGAATGCTTATGTCTACCTAATCAATGGAATCTCATGTATACAGCTCATATATAAAATGAAAACGGATAATGATTATTAAGCTTTGCCTTTTTAACATCCAGTCAAAGATATCATGCTATATATATGTATGTATGATTATTGAGCTTAATTTTTAATACCCAAAAGAAAATTCAAAGTTTTTAAGAAAAACGACTTAAAAACACCAAAGAGATTGCGTCTTCCCTTAGTTAACTGATGAATTAAATTCTACAATGACTCTGAAATTATTTCAAGAAGTTAGACATAACATTGATAAATAAAAATATGACATAAGAATCATCGTTTTCAACTCCGCAAGTCTAACTCTGACTGTTTTCATCAGACACAAGAATCACTACAAGTTAGCGAAGATCCCGGTGTCGAAAGAAACTCTGGCTGCGTTCCCGTAGCCTGTGAGCTGCTCGATTCTCCGTTAACAACGTTTGTAGTTGGATGCTGCCAATACCATTGTTGGTGTTGTTAGCCATACGGTTTTGTTGGTAAGACATCGGATCATACCGCGGATTATATTGCGGATCATACCTAATAAACCAAGAAAAAAATTACATTAACTAAACAAAACCATGGCTAGAAACTTTACCCTAATTATATTCCAAGAAAAGTATCCTAACGGCAAAAAATTGCATTGGAGTAAGATAAAGAAAGATTCCAGTGAGGTCCAGGGTACCTAGGTAATAATTGAGGCAAATTTGAAGGTTGGGATTGGTTAGGTTTAACTTTAGCACCAACGAAAGCGAGTTTGCAATTAGTTATTCGTCCTTCAATAGTCGGATTCGGATCCTTGCAAGCTCTTGTTGCAGATTCAGCGTCTTTAAACGTGACCTGAAGAAAGATATATACAAGATTCAAGAATAATCGATAACCTAAACGTATATATTGTTTCTTGGTTACTTACGAAGCCATATCCTTGTGATCGATCTGTTTCTCTATCACAAACGACGTTCACATGGATGATTTCACCAAAACGTTTGAAGAAGTTTATCAAGCCTTCCTTTCTTGTTGTCCAAGGCAAACCCCCCACGTATATCTTTGTGAATGTTGTATCGAAGTTTTGGTGGTGGTGAGACATGTCTCTTTGGAAAGTAAAAGAAAGGTTAAAGAAGAAAGTCGAACAATCTGAGCCCTAGAAGAAAAAAGTGTTATGTAGAGAATTGGTGTGTGAAAAAAGTGTTATATATAGAAGAAGAAACCAACACAATCATAGGGTAGATAAAGAATAGAGAAATATTTGCATTCCGATCTCAATTAGGATTTCTAAAAGATACTAGAAATTTTGTAGTAGGACAATATTTGCATTCTGATCTCAAATAGGAATTGCGAGAAGATACTAGAAATTTTGTAGCTAATTATAAAAGGGGCGACACAGAGTCAAACAAGGACTCCTAAAGAGTTTAAATAAACTAAGGAAAAATATCACTAAGAAACAAATTGTCTACAAGTTCTAAAAAATTATAGGCAATTCTTTTAAAACAGAGCAAAACAGGGGAAAATAAGAAAAGTGATCATAATGGAATATTACATATCCTAAGTAGAAATTGAAATAAAACTCATCTGAAAACACACACAATGACAAAAAAAGGAAATGCTTCAAAATGCAACACACACAGATTTATTTCATAGAAATCTCCGAAAGGCCTCTTTGTTTCTTATCTTCAAACCATTTCAATACCAATTCCTAAGCATATATTGCTTTTGTTGCTACTCCTGAACCAAACACTCTCATTGTTCCCTTTTTCTTGCTTCATCTGCAATTTCCGTCCTTAAAGTCTCTTCTTCCATGTCACAACGACTAATGAGCTCTTTAGTAGACCATATCTCCCCAGTGTGCCATCTACCGTTTTCATTAACAAATTTCCCTTCGAGACAACTGTAAACGTTTTTAAGGCTAATATACTGCAATGGCAGCATTTTGACTGCACAATGCGCTAACATCATGTCATTGGAGAAAATATTATTAATCCCAAGTCTCTTTCGCTTCGCACCGAGGGTTTTCATCCTCATAATAAGCTCCCTTACATTCTCATTTTCTATGTAACTCATCGAGGAACTTTCTGCTTGCACCCTACTTCTCTCTGCCTCTTCATTTTTCGCAAAGAAATTCTCCAAACTGGCAAGGAAGTCTTTTGCAGTTGTAACATCATCAGGAACAACGCCCCTAAATCCTTGTGGAATCCGGATTTTCATTATCATTATACTCACGCGATTAGAGCGGTCCCAATGCTTGAGTTCCTTAGGAGAGCTTGGACGCTCTGTCATGAGGGAAAGATCAAGATCCATAAGGGCGAGGACAAGTAACAAATGTTCTTTCCATTCCGAGAAGTTTGATCCGCTTAGCATCGGGATAGAATCGACATTCGAAAGACTAGATGTGTATCCCAATACTGAAAATAAAGAAAAGGATAGCGTCAGATATGTAGTTAAGTAAACTTTGTATCCAACGCTTACATTGAGCATCAAAGGTCATCAAACGTTTTAAATATTGAGACAAGGAAATACTGTACCATAACAATTTTGAGCAGTCGACCATAACTCGTAAATCCAAATTCGAACTTACCAAAACTAGAATCTATCAAAATAACTATATATATACTATAATCTTAGAGCACACGATAAGGATTTAGGGTTTACATTACAGAACCGAAGTATTCCATTACAAGCATTTTCATATTCATCACAAATCTAAAGAAGACCATATCGTAGAGGCACGATGCCGAGAAAAAATAATAATATTGATCTACAATTCTACATATTTCTGAAAATAGAGAAGAAGATGAAGCATCACGAAATCATCAAACTCTAATAATAGCAAGATCGAGAACGTAGCTACTTAACCTGGATTCATGGTTGAGAAGTGTACCACAGCGTTTTATTTTTTACTGAAAGTCTAAATTGGATACATTTCCCTCATCACTCCATTATCATATATATAAACTAAAACAAGTGACGCTTCGTAAAAGAAAGAACAAATATTTAAGATAGACATATTTTCAAAATTAGAAAAAACTAAACGGAATTTAAGATTTTCACCCTTTTTGAAAAAAAACTATAATTGTTTACTGGGAATACAACTATCTATCTAATTCGATTAATCATTTTTTTTTTTCCTTCAAATAACTTGATAAATTAGACCATCTCCATTAAGAGTTTTTCATAAGAGTTTCTCGCAATAAAAAAAACAAAATAATGAAAATGAAAGAGAGAGAGTGTAGTGAGAAACTTTGAGATACTCTTTACAACTCATGATTACATGTCCCTTTTCACTATTGGTTTAATATTTTAATTAAAATAAAATTTTAATCATATAATCAAATTATAATAAAATATTAATTTTTTTTTGTTTGAAAAACTTTGTGGGTTTCTCATAAAAGGAGATGCACTTATTAAATAAAAACTAAACAAGCATTGATAATATAACTCCATAATTAATCAAAGTGACTGTTTACAGTACTAGTTTACAGGCACAAGATTGAAGAAAGGCCAAAACTCAAACAAAAAGTCGTTATTACCAAACTCCATAACTCCTAAACCTGGCTGCTTTCGTCGGACACTGAACTAGTCATCTTCTTCATCACTCTAGACGGGGACGAGCTTGGAGTGGGAGTCTCCATCAAGCTATACGATTCGATATCACCAGAGATCGCCAAATTCGTACTCGGCCTCAGTATCTCCGCTAATGGTCCACCAGGTGTGGTAGACATCGGAGCAAGCCAGCTTGACATCTCCTCTAGTGAAGAAGTCACACCATAAGGACCATACCCGTGATGATCCTCACTACCCGACCCGATTACACCTAAGCCCATTTGTATCAGGCCCATTTCGTCTTGGCCCATTAAGTTGTTTCCTCCCATTGAGAGATCAAGCGAGTAAAGAGAGAGATTGCCATTGGAAGAAGAAACAGGTGTTGAAGTTGTACTCTGTTTTTCAGATGATCTTACTCCATCGGACCATACATCTATGAAATTCAGATACTTGTTCTCTTGCTCTGTTGTTGCCAATACAGTAAATTTCTCACTTCCTCTGTTTTCAAGTTGAAACAAAAACTAAACACGATTAAAACAGAGACCAAAAACAGAGTATTGTTATGAGAAAAGAAAAACAGAGTTTGGTTTTGAGACTAATCAAAGAACAGTACCTGGAGTCTCTATAGTTTGAGATTGATGATGAAACCTCCATTGGCTCAAGTGTTTTGTCTTTGATGGAACTACTAGATAACTTTTGAGGAAGCTTTTTGAGATCTCTGTTTTTCACAGAACCACCATTGTTGTTAGGGCGAGAATAAGGAGGTTCCACATGCTTTCTTGAACGAGGACGACCTCTGTGTAAGTGTTTCTCACAGTATTTGTGATTAGAGACGACTTCTTTCGCGCATCTCCATTTCTTTCCGTCTGTTCTCCGGCATCTTCCCGGCTCTAAATCTCCGGCGATGTTTTTATTGTTACAAGGAGAGGCAGAGGATGGTGAAGAAACAAGTAGATCGAAAGGAACAGGAATAGATGCGATCATGTACTTGTAGATCATTGCTTGTCTCTCAAGCTCCTTCAATTGTGCGTTTGTGAAAGGGTAATAGTAATAACAACCCAAAAGTCCATTTCCTGCATCTGTTACAAATCAATGAGAATAACATTTCGTTATTGAGAAACAAATCAAAAGAAGAGAAGAACAGAGAGAGAGATTGTTACATGGAGTAGGATGCGGATGAATCTCCATGTCTCTGAATCCAAAAGAAGACTCTTTGTATTGTTGCTGATTCAAACTAAACAAAGAATCACTTCTATATGGAATTGTTGTCTTGTCTGAAACTTTGAGAAAGTCCATGAAGGTTAGAGATTTTAAAAACTCTTGTAAAGATTGTGAGATTTTTCTTTTGCCCTTTATATTATCATGAGAAGAGACTGAAGAACATGTGACTTATTTCAAAAGAAAGAAAGTAAAAGATCCGTTGTGGGCTATAAATTTGGTGAGAAGATAATGAGTAAAACGTTGCTTGCCTTTACTTTCATATCATACTAATGTAACATATATAGAGAGAGAGGGAGAGAGATTTGGGTGGATACAAAGGATATGGAGTAGTGATGGGTTGCCGCCAAGATTGTCCTATACTATGCTTCCATGCTTCCGACATTTGGATCAATCCTTAAAAGACAGACCCATCTTGTAGATCAATATCATATCACTTAGGGGATGTAACGATCTAACGGTGGGGGATGTTTTCTATGAATCTAGTTTGTGGATTGATGTAGAGTTTAATATGGCAATGTTACTATGTAATAGTAAAAATCAGGACATGGCTCAGTCCCTAAAGAGCCTTCCAAGGACCGGCCTAGCTATGACCAAACCGTCATATCTCATATCCATCAGTTGTTTTTGTCGTTGTTGACATATTAACCGCAAACCGACTCGTAGATCCCATGGCCAAATCAAGGTTGATTAGTGTACTAGGGATGGTCTGTCTTACAAAAGAGTTATGGTCAAAAGTCTAAAACGTTTTTGGTAATCTAAAAAACATCATGAACTGATCCAAGGCCAACATCCTTACCTTAATATCATAGTTTACACAAAGTGTAACAAACTAATAAACAAATTAAACCGTTTGGATCAAATTGCGTAAATATATTCTCTCATTGTCTTGAACATGGAAATTCTCAAAAGGAATCAATGATATACGTTAGATGTAAGGAAAAATGGGTTAAGATTGTGACAAGAGCACAGAAAGTGAAGTTGTTAGGTAGCCAAGTGAAGAACGTCTTTCTATTTGTCTCAAGGTTTAAATCCAAAGAAGCAGAAGCCACCAGACAAAATAAGATGGTAAAAGTTGATGTGGACACTCTCTTATTGTCCTTTATTTTCAAAAAATTATTCTGACTTCTCAGTCTATTGCCATTTCAATATTGATGCTCTATCTTCTTTCACATCCAATTAAAAGTGACATATGAGTAAGTTCATTGGAGTCTGACAAAAACTATAGAAGTAAAAATATCCATCAAACCAATTGCTACCTTTGTGACACTAACCTATCTATCTATAGTAAAAAAATCTCATATGTAGAAAATAACAAAAATCGTTACAATTTTAAATAATTAAGTGGTTTGGATGCGATCACAAAGTCTCATCCAACATTTACGTTTTCGAAAATGTTTTTTGATGTTTATACTAATAAAGAGGAAAATGATGGAACAACAAAATGATCCGTGATTGAGTGTCGTATCTACATAACGAAATGTGTGTGTAATATAATCATGATTGATTAGGTGTATTCCAAATTTGAGGAGGTGTCGGGTGATAGTGAAGCCACCATACCACCGCCAAGGAGACAAATGCATCACTCTCTTTTTTTCTTCATATTATTGTTTCCACTTTATTTAATTTTCTTTCTTACATTGGAATCTGTCCCCATACAAACACCATGTGCTCTCGACATGTCTTTCCATTATGATTCCTTCTTTCTTTTCCCCATTTATTGTGTTTCTTTAATTATGTGAAACTAGATTATTTTTCTTCTTAAAGTGATAACGGGAATGGTAGATATATTAACTCTAAGATCTTTTCAATTGAGAAATGACATTGCAAGAAAAACATGTTATTGTTGTTACATTTGCCAATAGCTAGGTTTTTTTCGTTTGTTTGCCAATTTCTCTTGTCAATAACATACATTGAATCTAAATGGTGCAATAGTAAGATACTAGCATGACTATATATCTTGATCTTTTGCAATTATTTTTGAAGTTGTAATTTTACATGCAAAACCATAAAATTCCAGACCCGTGAGAGTCTTAGAGATATTGAACTTCCAACCCACCAAGAAGCCCATATTAGGACACTGGGCTCCTTGGGCCGGCCTAGACCTAATCATGAGATATCAAATTGTTCTTGGTACAGTCAATGGCATTTGCTTATCTTCACCATAACTGTTGCATCTTCTGTTCAGAAAGATGTATCTAGATCCCTAGCTTTGAAGATGGTCTAGACAAAAGTTCATCTTTCTGAAGAACAAGATTCTACTAATGTTAGATCCAAAATAATTGATCGAACACAAGTTCATGGCAAGTGTTACAGCAAGTTTCAATCCATTGTCGACTACCTTAAACTTCATTGTTTTATAACAGTAGAGTCATACAAGAACTTCCAAGTTATTCATAAAACCGAAAAAAGAGCATCTCAACTCAAAACATCATTGCCAAGCAGAGAGTGTTCAATGTCGAGACAGATTACTATTCAGTTGTCTCAGCAAGCTGAGGAGCTTCACTTTGTCTCAAGCTTTCAAGAGTAGAGATCCTTCTATCCAGAGAGTCATGAAAAGACTTCGCCTGTAGAAAAAGAGAGATCAAATCTAACAGTCAATGCCAATGTCAGTATCCTATACGTTTAAAGCTACATAGAAAATGCTGCTACGGTTCTTCACAAAGCTAACACTCAATTCAACCAACAAAATGTTTGGCAGTTTTCTCATGTTAAAACTTTGGCATCTCAAGGTTCTCAAAAAAACTAATTCTAAAGCATATTTTTAATCATGCAATTGTAGTATAATCATTACCATCAAAGCTACAGAGAAATGGCAACCATGGATATTCACAATGATGACATCTATGTGCATCAACTCTATCAGTATTCATTCATCAATACCAAACGTTTGAAGGTGTTCTCGTATTAGCAATTTTGGCATCTCAAGAATCACAAAATAAAACTAATTCATAGTAATGTTAATGAAGCATTAACGTATTGGTGGAACTTATGAAACTCTAACTCCAGAACAAAATCTCACCAGTAGCTAAAATGGCAAACACAAACCAGAAACCCTAATTCCTATTATAAACATCAAAATTGTGTGAAACTTTCTTCCACCATGATTGCATATGAATCTCAATCGGAGAATCACAGAGATGACAACGAGAACCCTAGAAATGGTCTACAGATCAACAAAATTCCATTCTTAACAACATCTGCTAACGAAATGTATCGATTCAGCTACTCGAAAACAAAATCTACGGTGACAGAGCTTGTTCGCAATAGATAATCGAAAGAAATGGATCCGATAAGAGAAACAAAATTAGAAATCGATGGATTACCTGCTGAGAAATCGATTCGTGAGCGACTTTGTAATCCTTGTAGAGAACGGAGAGTCCGATAAAAGACGCAGTCGCAGCTCCGGCGAAGAAAGAAGCCAATCGTACTCTAAACACGTACCCCATCGTTCCTCTTCTTCTTCTTCCTTCGTTCTCTTCTCAAATCTCTCCGATTCTACGAATTTTCTGCTTTAGAGAGAGAGAAAGACCAACCGCGAATCAAAACGACCTCGTTTCTTAGAATAGCTTGAGAGACTAGTCCGCTGATCAAAACGACGTGGTTTTCAATACTCCAATTACGTAGAGCAGTGAAACCACGGCGTTTATTTACTAGAAACGGCGTCATTATGATTGTACTGGTCCTCTAAAAAAAAATGTAAGAAACCTTCATTGACCTCTTTCGTATTACCTAAGTCACCGTAAGTTCTTCTTCTTCTTCTTCTTCTACATATCGTTTTGTTCTTACCCATCAGAAACAGGTCCAAAAGCCTGAATCTTTTTATAGCTTTTGGTCACCATGTATGTTTTAAGCCTTAGTTGATTTGAAATCTTTTACATTACTAGACTGAGAATTTTGATTGGGACGTTAGGTTAAGTCGAACTTGAATGAATATCTAATTCAAAACCAAACTGTCTCTCTGAAACTTGTGTTTTCCAATTTTAGTTATGCAGATAAAGTTATCTAGAGAAAAAATTAGACATGGTGAGGAGAAAGAAATCAAAACAGGCTTGTTCAAAAGGGTTGAATCAGAGGTTGAAGGAAGACAGAATAAGCCAATTCTATGAATCTTTGTTATGTCAAATACTTAATTATCTTCCTACAAAGGATGTTGTTAAGACAAGCGTTTTATCCACAAGATGGAGAAGTCTCTGGCTTTTGGTTCCTAGTTTGGAATTGGATTCCCGAGATTTCTCTGATTTCAATACCTTTGTGAGTTTTTGTGATAGGTATTTCGATTCCAATAGGGTTCTATGCATAAACAAGCTCAAGTTAACTATTAGTGAAAATGAAGAAGATGGCTTTTATCTCAAGTCATGGATTGATGCTGCAGCTAAGCGTAAGATCCAACATCTAGATGTTCAGTTTCTGCCTCAGTTTCATAAGATTCATTTTAATCTTTATAAATGTGAGGCACTGGTTTCCTTAAGACTCTTTGAGGTGTCCTTGGATAAAGGCAGGATCTTCTCTTTCCCTTGTATGAAGACTATGCATTTAGAAGATAACGTGTATCCCAATGAAGCCACTTTTAAGGAACTTATCTCTTGCTGCCCTGTCTTGGAAGATTTAACGGTTATCATTTATGGGATGGATAGAAAAGTCTTTCAGGTGCACTCTCAATCACTAAAGAGACTCACTTTAGTAAGGGTTTCTTCTTTCCACTATGTATTATTGTCTTTTATTAGATTTCCTTTTGGTTTAGGTTTACCGATTCTTAACTTGTATAAATACAGACCTAAGGGTCCATCAATAATCAACCAATTCATTCGATATTCATATCTTGTCATGGTATAAGAGCAGAAGATCTAAAACCCCTTTAAAAAGTTTATTTAGATCTCTCAATCTCATCTTTACTCTAGAAAGTTTACAGTAAAATAACATATTCCCAAGAGACTATCGAAATAAATGAATACGATAAGAAAAACAAATTTCAAATTGATTGCAAATTAAAACGACATCGTTTTCTATCAATAGTTGAGACCAGGGAAGCTACACAAAAACGACGCCGTTAATTCCTTAACTATCATAGAAAAAACTACGTGGTTGTGGAGATAGTCCCCTAAAAAAAAAGAGTAACCTTCATTGACCTCTATGAACCAAAATCACGGTGAGATCTCTTCTTCTTCAAGTCTTCGTTTGATAGTTTATTTGATTGTTTCTCTGAAATTTATTTTTTCAATTTCGCTACGTAGAGAATGATCAACACCATGATTGGTAGAAAGAAATCGAAACAGGATTGTTCCAAAGGGTTTAGTCGGAGATTGAAGGAAGATACGATGCCAAGTTTGTCTCTTTCCCTTGTATGAAGACTATGCATTTAGAAGATAATATGTATCCCAATGAATCCACTTTCAAGAAACTTATCTCTTGCTGCCCTGTCTTGGAAGACTTAACGGTTATCATTTATGGGATGGATAGAAAAGTCTTTCGGGTGCACTCTCAGTCACTAAAGAGGTTCAGTTTAAAACGAGTCTCTTCTTTCCTCCATGAGGTTGCTCTTTCGGGAGTTGTGATTGATGCTCCTCTACTATGCTCTTTGAGGATTAACGATAATGTATCGAAAAGCTTCATAGTAAACAATTTGGGTTCTAATGACAAGTTAGATCTTTCTATCCTCTTTGGTTTATGGCATTTTGATGAAACAAGCGTTACATCAATGAGAAGTAGCATCGACAGATTTCTTCCAGGGATTTTAAGTGTTATGGAAATGACAATACATTCACCAGCTTTCATGGTATACACCTATCTTATATGTCAATGCAGAGATCTTGGACATGTTTCTATCACTAATCACATTCTTTTCTGTTTGTTTCCAGCTCATGTACCGATACTTGGCGTTAATACCGCTCCCTCACCTGCCTAAATTTTCTTACATGTCCCGCTTGAGTGTTACTCTTGGAGTATCTGATTTGCAATTTTTACCAACCTTTCTCGAGAGCTGCCCGAACTTGAAATCACTCATCATGGTAATGCTTTTGGTTAACCCTATCGAGCTATATAGTTTTGCTTATCATTTTTTACTGAGTTTATTATATGTCTCTCTCTTTGTTATCCTCAGGAATCTAATAGTAACTCTAAGAGGATGCTTTTGAATGGGAACTATCATATCAATTTTTCATCTGTACCGAAGTGTTTGCTATCGTCACTAGAGTTTGTCGATATCAAAAGCAGCATCTTAGTATATGTTGCAAGGATGAAGTTAGTAAAGTACTTCCTAGAGAATTCCACAACCCTGAAGAAACTCACTCTACGTCTAGCTCTACGTTTGCAGTATTGTTCAGCAAAAGATGAAATCGTCAAGAAACTCCGAAAATTCCCAAGAATCTCTAAAACATGTCAAGTCGGGATCGTCTTTGACTAGCTAGAAACACCCTGTGACGCTTTCTTTACTTAGCAGTTGATCAGTCATCAATATATGAAGCAAGTAGGTGTAGTGTAAACCATTTCTTAAGTTATATCATTTTGGGTCCTCTTGGACTATAAACGAATGAAATATTTTGTATCTGAAATACTTTCTCATCTTTCTACTGACGATGCTGTAAGAACAAGCCTTTTGTCCACAAGATGGAGATATCTTTGGCAATCGGTTCCTGGATTGGACTTGGTCTCCTACAAATTCTCAATTGATGATCTTTATGGTGCGTTTGATGTCTCTTAGGAAGGTCAAATCGAGTTACATAAAAGTTAAAACTTACTTTCGAAGAAGAATTTTAATAGGAAATTTAGTTTTGATAAAATAAATTTTTACCGAGATTAAACTCGATCCGACGTTGTTAACGCTTAAGTGAAAAACGAAACCTAATCCCAAACTAAATTTAAAGTCAGATAGATTTATCCTAAATTTTATCTACAGAAATCTCCTTTCTCCACCCTCACGAGTCACGAGTACTTGTGGGTTACGAAATCAGTCTGAAGTTTCAAATCTTACGGTGAGACACACGTCTTCACACACACGACTCGATTGCAACAAGGTTACCAATTCAATCTTTAATCTTTAACCTAACGAATTGGCTTTCGCTCGCACTTAGGTTCGTCTCGTTATTCTTGGGGTTTTAGTCGATAATGCTGATTACGTAGGTCGCAAGCTATGTGTTCGTAATATCTACGCCTCGAAATTGTTTCTTTAAGACTTGCGTTTTCAGTTTGTTTTTTTTTCTTTTGCCGAATAGATTCTTGGAAAGAAAACAACTGGTTGGTAGAGAGTTGAATCAGGGATCGAAGGCAGATATGATAAGCCAATTACCTGATCCTTTGATCTGTCACATACTTTCTCATCTTCCCATAAAGGACCTTGTTACGACACGCGTGTTATCCACCAGATGGAGGAGTCTCTGGCTTTGGCTTCCTTGTTTGGAACTGAATTCCTTATACTTCCCAGATTTCAATGCCTTTGTGAGTTTTGGTGACAAGTTTTTCGATTCCAATAGGGTTTCATGCATAAACAAGTTCAAGTTATATATTTATGGTTATGACGTTGGTGTAGATGACCCCTCTTATCTCACGTCATGGATTGATGCTGCAGTTAAGTGTAAGATCCAACATCTACATGTTCAGTGTCTTCCAGCTAAATATATTTATGAGATGCCCCTAAGCCTTTACATATGTGAGACACTAGTCTACTTAAAACTCTGTAGGGTGATGTTGGATGATGCCGAGTTTGTTTCCTTACCTTGTCTGAAGACTATCCATTTAGAATATGTTTGGTTTCCCAATGAGGCAAATCTTGAGAGATTTGTATCTTGCTGTCCTGTCTTGGAAGAGTTAAAGATTTATGGATGTGGGAATGAGAATGCAATAACCTTACGGTTGCTCTCTAGATCACTGAAGAAGCTGAGTATAAACATTCTTAAATCTATGTGTGATTTTCATTCAGAAGTTGTGATTGATGCTCCTCTACTAAGTTATTTGAAAATCAATGATAACGTATCAGAACGCTATATAGTAAACAATTTGGAGTCCAATGCCAAATTAGATATTTCTCTCCCCTTTGGTTTGCTAGATTTTGATGAAGCAAGTGTTTCATCGAGGACAGATAGCATCCACAGTTTTCTCCGCGGTATTTTGAAAGTCAGCGATATGACAATTTGGGTGGACACTTTCAAGGTATGTATATTTCAATTCTAGCTAGTATTTGACATTGCTATCATGAAAGTTTCTGTTTCTGACCCACATCATATATGTATTTTTGGTTCCACAGCTCATATGTAAATACTCAGAACTAGAATCGCTGCCTCGGTTTGGTTACATGTCACGCCTGCATGTTACTCTTTGTATATATGATTTGAAATGGTTACCAACATTTCTTGAGAGCTGTCCAAACTTGAAATCTCTCATCTTGGTAATGATCTACTAAACTCAATAAGATTTTCCATCTGTATATGAAGTTCTTCATTGTGTTTTAATCTTCAGGTATGTGTTGGTGATAATGATGAAATGCTTTCGGAGGAGATGATTCAATTCGGTTCTTCATTGGTACCTGAGTGTTTGCTATCGTCTCTCGAGTTTGTTGATATTCGAATACCGTTCCGGGGACATCTTGAAGTAATGAAGCTAGTAAGGTACTTTCTAGAGAATTCGGCTATCCTCAAGAAACTCTCTCTAGATCATGACATCTTCAAGAAACTCTTCACAATACCAAGACGCTCTACCAAGTGTCAAGTCGTCTTCATTTGATTGGTAAAAGAGAAAACGTGTGAAGGTTGTCTTATATGTCAATTCTAGTACTACAATTCAGTATTTGTCTAATTAATTAGAAAATAAATAATTCAATTTTTCCCTTGAGATAAAAACTATTGTTTTATCCTAGAGAGATGTATCAGTTTTGGTATACCATTGCATTTTTTTTGTGTGCTAAATATGTGAATTAAATAAGTTTGGCTAAACCCTAATCGTATTTTCTAAACCCAAACCGATATTTAACTTCGTTTAATTGTAAAATATAAATCTGTTTATAAACCTAAACCAATATTTACTCCGTTTAACTATAAAATCTAAACCCTAATCATATTTAATCACAGTTGGTCTCAAGGCAAGACGAATAGGTTTGATCTTCCTAGGTAATTATATTCCATTCTTCTTCTTCAATTTGTATACTATTCCTTGATTTCTTCCAGTCACTTCCAGAAACATTGAAAACCCTAAACCTAACAAGCCCTCCCATGTGTTTTGTGTAGAGTTTGTCGCAATTTATATGTCTCCGTATCTTGTAGTTTGTTTCTGTAAACACTACTAGTCGATATCTGTTCATATGAGAAATTTGACTAGGGTTTCTCGCAATTCATCTGCACCCTTCGATTTTTAATTGACTTGTTCTTAAATTTGATTAGGGTTTAGATTAGTTAAAATTAGGTGACGTAGGAGGCAAGAAATGTAAGTGTAAATGATGACAGGCGCTTGAGTTTTGCTGGTTCTTTACTGAATTTTTATGGCCAGCTCTAAGCATGTTAAAATAAACATTGTCGACTTTAAGCATTGATACTATTGAAAGGGCAAAAGTAATTATGAATGTATATCTTAGCTTCGGGGATACACCAAAAAATGAAAAACAAGATAGGAGATTGTTTAGCCTCACTCTAATACGCTTTTACTTTGAAAAGCTTGACTTGTAAAATCAGAGCTTTCTTTGCTGCTTCACCATAAAATCAGAGCTCTGCCTAACTCTGTTGTCATTCTTCTTTAACCCTTGAGACTGAGCCATAGGAGTCATAGCCACATAGATGGAGTTTGGGGATGACGAAGCTGCAGCTGCTGCTGCCACTTTGGCTGCTGCTGCTGATGCTGCTACCATTTTCTGTGCACCGTCTCTAACTTGAATGTAGTCATCCTCTATCGAAAATAACTGCAAGCCAAAACCAGTTTAGCATTTCAATATTTTGAGAAACACATGAAATAGTTTGGAAATTGGGATGAGACAGACCTCAAGATGGCTAGCAACAAAATCATCCAGCTTCCCGTACTTTTTCCTGTAATCATGCCAGTGTAGAGGGGCTAGCATTTTGCCCAAACGGTTTGGAAGCTGTATTGCACAATATGAAACAGACATTATACGAAAGCCCTTTTTCCAAATTCAATGGTTAAGTCTCATTGTGGTTTTCTATTAGTTTGCTCACCGTTGAACTGATTCTGATTCTCCCACCAGCTGGTATAGTACGGAGGATGCATGTCAAAAGCGACCTTTCATCGAGCAGAGCGCACTCTGAGTTCCTCTCAGGTTTTCCGGATGAGACTAGAGTTTCAGGGACAATGGATTTAGCACCACTGTGTTCATCAGGTGAAACCTGACCATTGAGTTCCTGGGTATAGAAATTGAAAACACACACATTCAGAACAGTTTCTCTATATCCAACTTAACTAAGGCTCTACAAGCCAAGAAAAATTGCTAGGTAATATGTGCACTGCATACCTCAGGTTTCTGATTCTGGGAATGAGAATCAAGCCTTAGGGCATCACGGAACTGTGAAGAAATGTCTTGAAAGTTATTCTCTGACTGATTAGATCCATTATAATCTCCATTGCCAGATTCCACTGCCTGTTAAGAAGTATTTTCTAAGAAGGTATCGTATAGACCACGTATATCCCCATTAAGTAATAAGAACACCTCCTACCTGTTCATTCACAGAGGATGGTGTTGTCGTAGTTCCGTATTGTGCTACTTGGCTAGTTTGAATATCTCCGTACCCTTGACCAAAGGATTGTACCAAGCCATGAACACCTTGAGATGGATGCACATGATTCTGCATAGGCATCTGTGAACTATCTGGTACAGCCTGAGCCTACAAAAAGAGAATGAAAGACAATGGTCATTAACTATAAAAAATGAAACACAAGCTGCATTCTTAAGCTCACACCTTTTGCTGTAGCAACACTGATTGTTCAATATGTTGTGAAGGGACCTGAGGCTGAACAAGCTGAGAAATCTCTTGTTGATGCATGACAAATGAATGCAGAGGGGTCATCTGACCAGCTTGAAGGAACCCATGTGTCGCAAGATTGGAAGCTGATATCCCATCAACACGGTTGTTCTACAAATAGTTACGGGAAAAAGGTAGTTACAGTTAGGATATGAAGTGGAGCATGACAAATCTAGAATTTCGAACAATCAGCACTAGATTGAATAGACAAGTGATGAAACAACTACTTCCAAATACAAAATCAAAGAACTTTTATACTGGCCTTCTTAATTTTCAACACAGTACTTTTTGGAGTGCTGGGAATATCCAATTATTTCACTTTTGCTTGACAGTTTCAATATCTAATGTTTAACAATTAAATCGGCTGATAAGCCAACTGCATTAGCAAATGTACAGATTCATCTCACCACAAGCTAACATTGTATTGTGATAAGCTATCATCTTGTAAATCCAACACAAAACGCCAATTAGAGGGAAATCATTCAAGAGAATCCACAGAAACAAACATGTACCTGGGTAGCCTTATCATCAGTTGAAGTAAAAGATGAGATGTTATCTGCGCTTTTTCCATTTGAATGGACACTAATGTTTGCACTTTCTGCGCTGTTTCCATGAGCATCAAATTGGTTCCCGCTGTTCTGAATAGTCTGGGAGGCTCCACCGGAGTTTGTTTTGGAACCACCAGCTTCCCTTACATTAGCAAGCTCTTGCTGAAGCTGTTGCACTGTGTGCACATGCAATCTCTCCATCTCTGCAAACTGAACTCAATAACAAGGAACAACATAAGACTAGAGTAGAAGCGTCTCATGGAAAATCAATTAGGAATCGGAAGATACTCAGGGCAACTGACCTGCCTCTGACAACCATGCCAGAGCTGGTTATACTGCTCAGTACGTTCTCGCAATTCAGCCTGCAACGAATGATTTGTAGATGATTGTAAAGCATCAATCTCTTGGGCACGAGCAATCCAACCTTGTGCTTCTCTTAGTTGCTCATCCTTGTACAGGATAGTTTCTTGAGCAATCCTATTCTACAAGCCATTAAAATTAACGACTCTTGTTTTAGTGTATTAGAATTTCAAAAATGACAATGATATATAACTGAAAGATCCATAAGCATGAGATGTTTAAAAAAATTTGATCGTGTCACAAAAACAAGGGAAAACTAACTTGTTCCTGCAATTCACTGAGCTGACTCTCTTTCTCTTGAATATGCTCCTGAAGTTCAGATATTTTATGTATATTCTGGGACCTCTCAGCTTCAGAGTGATCACGCTCTCTTCTGCATATTAAAGAAAGAGAAAATGTATCCTGTTATATTTTCTAAAACCTCATGCCTGAAACGTCTTATACAAGTAGAAATCAAAGGCCTGATATAATATTTGTCAAAAACGAAAGTAGCAGAACCCAATATAAGATAGAAGAATAATAGATTAATGCAGTATAATAGGTAAACTCGTACAGACTAAACAAAGAGAAAAGAGATAAGGAATTAACAGCACCTGAATGTGGCAAGTTCTTTATTTTGTTCTCTTAGGATACCCTCTTTGGCCCAAGCCTAGTAGCAGAACAAGGAGAGTAACAAATCATTCAAATTTATATCACAAAAAAATCTAGTAGTAATGAATAAACAAACAGACCGCTTCATTATCTAGTTTAATCGCATGTAGCTCTCTGTCTTTCTCTTCTAACTTCCTCTCTGCCTCCCGAATAGATCTCTCATTCTCATGAAGTTGCTCCTAAAAAGTCAGCAACAGTCCTTTAACTTCCACGCAACACAATGCTCGATGAAATAAATAAATAAAAAACCTGCTAATATACCAGGAGGATGAAACCTAACCTGCATTCTAGCAGCAGCATTAGCATACTCTGTGAATTGAGATTCATAGTTGCTCTGGATCTCCATGATCTCATGTCTCGCAATCATCTGAGCTCGAAGCTCAATCTCCAACTGCTGTAATTCTCCTTTCTTTCTAGAAACATTAAGAATCTGTTGCTGCAACATCTCACTATTTGAATAACCATCCTGTTCTCTTCCATTCTGCACAACAACAAACCCCATTAAGAAGTCGTCCCCACTCTCCAATAAGTACAAAAACTAAGTAACAACATTGCAAGAAAGAAGAAATTAACCTCATAAATCGTTCTCTCATCTGTCCTGTTCAGCTTTAACTGTTCCAAATCCTGCAACAAATTTGACTAAGCCAGTCAACACATGAACTAGGAAACAACCAAAAGCAAATCACTTTACTCTCTACACCAAACAATTACAGTGAAATCTACAAAAACAAAAGAGCTATAACGAGAACACTACGAAATGCAAACTAAAAGATGCAACAGTAGCAAGAAAAATCAAAACTTTCAGATTCAGTCTACACATTCCTCTGAACATAAACATAACCCAGAAGAATAAACGTTACCACATAATCTGTGGTGTCTTGTGAATCCGAAACGGCGCGCCACTCTTTTCTTGACGGAGCCGTCGGCGACGGATTCTGAAGGGAACCGCCACGAGTTGTAGCTACGCTCGAAGCGGCGGTCTCCATTAGTAAAGAAACTCACCGAAGAGACTTCAATTCCACTATCGCACTGAAAAAAAAAACTAGGGTTTATCGGAAATGTGAGTCAAGAAAAAACCCTAAAGTATTGTAACCCAGAAAATTTACAGAGATGATGAAAGAACCCACGATTGACGAAGAGAAGAGCTGAAGAAAGGTTTAAGAAACGAAAATGGTGGAAATGTTTGACGCAGAAGAGACGAACAAAAGTGAGAGCTAGACGAGACGACTCGCTGAAATTACAGAATCAATCAGTTTAGCAAATTTCTTTACTCGTGAGAGTGAAGATGACGTTTCAGGTTCTGTTGGGCCTATTGGGCTGAGTTTTCTTTGACCCATTTAATCCGGTTTGGGTTTAGTTTCGGTTTGGGTTTAGTTTCGGTTTGGGTTTAGTTTCGGTTTGATTTGTTAAAGATTTGTTTAAGTCTAAATTAAACCAAATTAGATCAATTTATGGTTTAAGAAATATTGATTTTATCATTGGACCCAAACCGAATTAGTGTACGGGCCTATTGGGCTGAGTTTTAGCAAACGTAGGAGATCGAGTTTAACCTTTTAATCTCGCTTTGGTAAAAACTATTTTAGCAAACCATTAATAAGTTTTTTACTTCCAATTTTTTTCCAACTCTTAGATCATTTAAACTTATTTTTGGGCAAAGTTAATTGAACTGGAATATTTTAAACTTTTATTTGGTCAAAAGTTTATGTTGATAAGGCCAAAGGTTTTATAAGTATATATCTCCCAAACTAATAAAAAATTTAATGAAAATTTTGATTTACAATATTCAAGTATTCGTAATTTACTAAAAACATAACAATAATAATACCATTTAAAAAAATTAAAAATATTAATAACTAAATGATGTGGCTAATATTTCTGAAGTTTTCATTTGGTAAATGATATGACAAAAAATAATATCTTAAGATTTCCTCAACAATTCCTCAAGTTTTTTTGTTTTTTTTGTGGGAGCAATTCCTCAAGTTAAGTATCCCCATTTAGACACGAAATCTAATAGAATTTAATGAATAATTAAGAACTCTGATCATTTTCTATGTTTGTGTATGTAAACATACAAATCAATGACTCTTTTTTTTTTTGCATGCGGTTACAAATCTAGGCAGTTGGTTCATTTCGTTATACTATCTTTTTCTTCAACCATCACTTATATATCTTTTGATCATCCCCTCTTTGAATACATCTCATGCGTGTACTTTCCTTTGTCAGAAAATTTGTTTGTAACCCGAATCCACTAAAGTACGTACAAACCATTAAACAACATCTCCTACGTTACATCTAAAAGAGTTTACATGATGAGTTGAATTTACTAGATAAATGATGATTTGTGTAGATACATAAGAAAAAAAAAAAAACTCATCTCCATATATAGCTTCGTGAATCAGTTGGAAGTTTATTTTGAAATTATTAACAAGTCAGGTGTAAGATAATATTAACACAAGCACTCTACACCTTAGTAACGATTAACTCCAAAGGCTTTTTGTAAGTAATTATAATTGGTGACAAGACTTACATATATAAGGCACTATTTGTAACAAATCTAAGTTTTTGAAGTCTCCAATTTTGAATACTATAACGAGTCAAAAAACAACCTGATCTTGAACCACAACAATAGTACTAGAAAGTAAAAGACGTCATCACTAAGAACATTGAAACTTCAGAATAAATTATTAAATAACGTCTATTTCATTTATTTTAGTTTGGAAATACAAGAGTCCGAAACAGAAACCCATTATTAAAACAAAATAAAAATGTATAAGTATGCTGAAGATTTCTATGTTTTTTTCGATTAAATTTAAAATTCACATGTGCCAGTACTTGGGTCGGAATAAATAAGGTAACCAGTATTGCCGAAGCTACAAGCAGCATAAGTGCGACCTTGACTCTTGTAGTAAGAGTTCATGACAAACGAAGCATGGTCTAGTAAAGTATTAGGGTAATAGCAAAATCCACCGGGTTGGATCGGTGTACAATCCACACGACTGCAAGCAAGCTGAATGTTGGCTTGTAACTGCTCAGGTGTGGAAGAAGGCATCGCCGAGCACCATGGTTCGCAAGTCACGACGGGGATGTGATAGATCACAGCAGCAGAAAGGAGAAAGATGAGCGTCAAAAATTGTAAAGACATTGTATATGAGATCTAGATAGCTATCAAGAATACTTTTGTTTTTTGGTGTAGTTTCTTATGAAACTTCTTAAGTATATATAATATAATATGCAAAAAGATTTCTCCAAAAACAAGGCTGAGTAGACCAAGTGTCATAACTCTATATGCTTTTGTTTCTTTGGGAAGAGATCTAAGGAGATGGAATTATAAGATATGTAATAAATCAATAAAACACTTACACATCACTCTTTATAAATCATTCCATTAAATAAATTATGCTATATTTCTTATTTTATTTTAGCTAATATGATCTTATCTAGTAGCTTTGAAATTTTGGTAAGATCTTTTCCTATATCATGCTAACTTGCTATATATGGAAACACTACACATATCTATAATATGCTATCTGTAATAGAATTAGTTATATTTTAAAATCTATTAACTATATTTTTCTACATTTCCTTATAATTTACTAGTCATTTATTTTGATATTTGTTCAATAAGATACATACAGTAGATCTCTAAAGACTTCCAAAAATGAATAAACACGCTCAGAGGTTCTACTTAATCTTTTTGATTTTCAACATAACTAGTTTAAAATTAAACTAATGAAAATTTAATTATATTTACAATAGACTAAAGTATTCATAATTTACTAAAAACATAACAATGATAACAACATTGAATTTTTTAAAAAATATTAATAACTAAATGATGTGACAAACATTCCTAAGTTTTCCTCAAGTTTTCGTTTGATAAATGATATGATAAAAACAAACAATTCAATAACTTTTCCATAACAATTCCTCAAATAATAGTATCACCATTGACACAAAATCTAATAGAATTTAATGAATAATCAAGAACGGTGATTATTTTCTCTTTTAAAGAAAGGATTTTCTCTTGATAAAAAAAAAAAGACAAGTGTTTGTGTATGTGGCCAAAAAAAATCCGAATGCGGTAATCTTGGCAGTTGTTTCATTTCGTTCTACTATTTTTTTTCTTCAGCCACCACTTCTATCTTTTGATAATTTCCTCTTTACCTACTTCTCATGCATGCGTACCTTCCTTTGTCAGAAATTTTGTTTGGAGCCCGAATCCACTAAGTACAAACCATTAGACAACATCTCCTACGTTACATCTAAAAGAGTTAACGTGATGAGTTGAATTTACTACATAAATGATGATTTGTGTAGACATATAGAAAACTCTTCTCCATAGTTTCGTGAATCAATTGGAAGTTTATTTTGAAATTATTAACAAGTCAGGTGAAAATAATATTAACACAAGCACTATACTCTATACACCTTAGTAACGATTAACTACAAAGGCTTTGGGTAAGTAATTAGGATTGGTGACAAGACTTACATACGGCACTATTTGTAACAAATATATATTGAAGTCTCCAATTTTAGATTCTATAACGAGTCAAAAGACAACTTGAGTCTTGAACTACAACAAATCAACAATAGTAAAAGAAAATAAAAGTCGTCAACATTATAACTTCCGCATAATTTATATAATAACGTCCATTTCAATAATTTTAGTTTGGGGATACAAGAGTTCGAAAACAGAAACCCGTTATTAAAGCAAAATAACATTTTATAAGTTCTATGAAGAGTTCTTTTTAAAGCTAAAGTTAAAAGATACATGTGCCAACACTTGGGTCGGAAGATATAATGTAACCAGTATTGCCGAAGCTACAAGCAGCATATGTGTGACCTTGACTCCTGTAGTATCTGGTCATGGCAAACGCAGCATGGTCTAGTAAAGTATTAGGGTAATAGCAAAATCCACCGGGTTGGATCGGTGCACAATCCACATGATTGCAAGCAAAGTTAATGTTGGATTGTAACTGCTCAGTTGTGGAAGTAGGCATCGCCGTGCACCATGTTCTTCTGCAAGTCACGACGGGAATGTGGTAGATCACAGCAGCAGATAGGAGAAAGAGGAACGTCAAAAGTTTTAAAGACATTATAAATGAAATCTAGATAGCAATCAACAATACCTTTTTTTGGTGTAGTTTCTTGTGAAAGTAGACAAGTATATATCCTACTATATTATTTGGAAAGTACATTTTAAATGTAACCTTATTTTTTGTAATTAATTACATGACAATGCCATTAGAAAAATTTAATCAAAAAAAAACTCCTTTAATGACGTCATTAAGATTACCAAAATCATTAAACTACAATATTCATTTCTTAAATATAGAGCTTATTGGATCTAAAAACGGATCATCAAAGATTTCTTAAACTGAAGCAAAATATACCGAATATTCAAATATCTATTTGTTATCAAATTATAAACAAATAAGTTCGTAAAACAATTTAATATTTTATATACGAAATCAATTAAATCTTAATCACATAAAAATTAGCACAAAAAAAAGCATTCAACATTAAAAAAATGATCAAATCTCTGTGTTATATAAGTTTTTATACTATATTCAAATAAAGTGTAATATACCTTTTCAATTTGTATTTTTTAACTAATTTAAGCTAACTAATATATTTGTTAATCTTATACCTATCAAAACCGACTATCGTTTCTTATCTCTATAGTATTTTTGCAAGACTTTTTTGGTGGATTTGGGTAAAAGTGCATTCGGATCATATGGTACATTCCCCTATTAAATAAATATAGTGCACTCCTATGTTATTAGCTAAAATGTTTAGATTATAAATCAAAGTCATATCATAAATAAAATTAATACTAATAAAATAAATGGCTTTTTGGCAAGACAAATTTGGAGGGACAGTAAAATATAATTAATCCATTGTTTCAATACGGGTTAAATCTTTAATTTATTAACATATCAAATCATCCTAATTTAGAAAAGATTATATAAAACCAAAAATGTTATGTGGTATATATAATGT
>Ga0041059_1000915_pt1 | contig 23352 bp, 16 predicted proteins | sample AraColnosormetaG_FD_56232 | JGI IMG/M metagenome (GOLD analysis project Ga0041059, IMG submission 56232) | Arabidopsis roots microbial communities from North Carolina, USA - Col MF nosort | ecosystem: Host-associated > Plants > Roots > Unclassified | place: USA: North Carolina | collected... | reverse complement strand
TATCAGTTTAATATCTGATATGTGGGCCATCGGCCCACACGATATTAACTCTATTTTTTAAGGGAGAAAGCCCACTAAGATAGCTTGCTATCTGGGCTTTCGCGAGTCGCCCATGCGTTGCACTACTGCACGGGCCGGCTCAACCCGCCAATTTCAGTGAAAATTTCTTTTATGTCAAATACATATAAATTTTTAAATAAGCTATATCGAACTAAATATTGAGGCTTGAAGCCTTGAACCAATCAAAACCATTAACAATATCTAATTACGAAATTGCTGGGTTTCCAAACTGACCAAGAATTTGGTTTGTTTCTTAATAAGCCAAAGGCAAAATCGATTCTGAACCAAACAAACCAGCAATTGGAATCCAAACCGAAACTCTTGGGAAGTTTCATCTGAAAGAAAATGTCGGAACCAAAAATTCAAGAGAGAAGAAGAAGAGATGGGGGAAATGGGAAAGGCGATAGGATTGCTGATAAGCGGGACGCTTGTGTATCACCATTGCGCTAATCGCAACGCGACTCTTCTCTCGCTCATCTCCGACGTTCTCATCGTTCTCTTATCTTCACTCGCCATTCTCGGCCTTCTTTTTCGTCACCTCAATGTCTCGTAAGTTTCTCTAATTTCCTCCTTAAATTTTCTTTCTTTGAGTGTTGGGCTTTCTGTTACATCTCCCATTTGCCGATCTAAGGTTACAAATTGAGAAATTCTTTGTTTGGCTGTTTGATCTGTTCAGAATTCAAAATGAGTGAGCTTTTTGTTGTGTTTAGTTTTCACATAATCGTGTGAATTGTTGTTGTGATGCTACTAGCTAGTTTCAACGTGTTTACGACATGAAAAGGTTTTATTTTGCTTGCCTTTGCTTTTGGTTTCAACATAAGGAACTAGGAACCATAAAAGTGTGATTTGATTCGATGATATAAACGGTTTAAATTTACTCTTGCATTCTTAAAAGTCACATTATCTACAAAGCTCAATCTTTTGTTTCTTTGAATGTAACAGCTTTTGATCTTCATGACCATGAGCGTTGGGGAAAAAGTTGTGTTTTTCAACTGTGTATTTCTCATCATTCTATCATTTTCATCCCTCTTCTCTGATCAATGCAGAAATTACCAGCGTTATTAGTATAATTGATTTGATGATTCACTGTTTGAAATACTCTTGCAGTCTTTATAGGGTCACATGATTTAACAAAGTAGTAACTTTTGTGTGAAGGGTACCTGTGGATCCATTAGAGTGGCAAATATCACAAGACACAGCCTGTAACATTGTGGCGCGCTTAGCTAATACTGTTGGAGCAGCTGAATCCGTTCTGCGGGTTGCAGCAACAGGACATGACAAGAGGCTCTTTGTTAAGGCAAGTGCATTCTGGTTTCTTCCTTGTTTGCATTACAAGAGGTAGTTTCTTCGATCACCCGGTGCGGTGCCTGCATGAATAGGAAATGTGTATAACAACATTCAAGCATTTATTGATGAAGACAAAGATGGTTAAGACCATTGACTGAAATTCCACAGAACCTGTCAGTTGTGGTTTTAGCCAATTACCACTCCGATGCAATGCAGTTCTCTGGTTTTATGCTTGGTGGCAGAATTCTAAACTGAACTTTTTTTATCTTCGCCTGTTTCTGTCTCTCAGGTTGTGATCTGTCTTTACTTCTTGGCAGCTCTAGGACGAATCATATCGGGTGTGACCATTGCCTATGCAGGTAAAAGCACAATGGTTCGCTCTTAAGTCTTAACCATAATATGGAATGATGCTTTCGATATTTAGTGTAGGATACTTTTTCTGACACTGTTAATTCTTCTGTGTACAACAGGACTATGTTTGTTCTGTCTCTCCATGCTTTTTCGGAGTTCAATTAGAAACTCCGTATTGAACCGAAGAAACGGAGAGATTTTGGATTGAGAAACACCTTCAGAGTTGTAATACACAATTTGCCTAAACGTGTTATATTCTTTGTCCTCTTTCCACCTTTACATGTTCATAGCTTTGGATAGTTGTAATAATGCTTTCAGTTCCTAAATGTAGAAATATTAATCATAGTTAATCTTTTCTAAGGAAATGAATATCTAGCAAATTAAATGAACAGCAGAACCTAAAACCGGAGTGTACCGATACCTAAAGAACCGAACCGAGTTCGGTATAGTCATCCCTTATTGAATCCACCGCAAATTCTCCTAAATCTTCGAACCAAACCAAAAACCCTTTCGCCGTTTCTTGCTTTCACTAACCTCGCCGGCGTTGTTCCCTTTCCATGTCACAAACTTTGTCCTCGATCTCAGCTGGGTTTCCCATAAAAGTTCTCTCTTTCCCGAGAAACCCCGTTTCATGGTTAGGATCTTAGCGTCACGAGTAAGATGCTATGGAGATGCAATTGGGTGAAGCAGAGGAAGAGAATCCTTAACACACTCAGTTTCTCTTCGATTCACGGTCAATATCCTCGGGAGTATACTGCCGCGAAGCCACTCACGCACGATAATGTGTATTCTTGTTTACGAGAATCTCCAGCTGATCTCAAAACTTTGAATTTCTTCTTCTGGTGCGCGAAGCAGAACAATTACTTCCACGATGATCGAGCATTTGATCACATGGTTGGTGTTGTTGAGAAACTAACTCGTGAATACTATAGCATTGATCGAATCATAGAGAGATTGAAAATCTCTGGTTGTGAGATTAAGCCTCGGGTTTTTTTGTTGTTGCTGGAAATATTTTGGCGTGGCCATATCTATGATAAGGCTATTGAGGTTTACACTGGCATGAGTAGTTTTGGATTTGTGCCCAACACTCGTGCCATGAATATGATGATGGATGTTAATTTCAAACTCAATGTTGTTAATGGAGCTCTGGAAATTTTTGAAGGAATCCGTTTTCGAAATTTCTTTAGTTTCGACATTGCATTGAGTCATTTTTGCAGTAGAGGGGGTAGAGGGGATTTGGTTGGTGTGAAGATAGTTTTGAAGAGAATGATTGGAGAAGGTTTTTATCCTAACAGAGAGAGGTTTGGGCAGATTCTTAGGCTGTGCTGTAGAACAGGCTGCGTCTCTGAAGCATTTCAAGTAGTTGGATTGATGATTTGTAGTGGAATCTCTGTATCTGTTAATGTATGGAGCATGTTGGTTAGCGGGTTTTTTCGTTCAGGAGAGCCGCAAAAGGCGGTTGATCTGTTCAATAAGATGATTCAGATTGGTTGCTCACCTAATCTTGTGACGTATACTAGTTTGATCAAAGGGTTTGTGGATTTAGGAATGGTTGATGAAGCGTTTACCGTGCTAAGTAAAGTGCAATCTGAAGGTTTAGCTCCAGATATTGTTCTTTGCAATTTGATGATACACACGTACACAAGACTCGGAAGATTCGAAGAAGCTCGTAAGGTTTTCACTAGTTTGGAAAAAAGGAAACTTGTGCCGGATCAGTATACTTTTGCATCAATACTGTCTAGTCTATGTTTGTCTGGGAAGTTTGATCTCGTTCCTAGGATCACCCACGGTATAGGAACAGATTTTGATCTGGTTACTGGAAACTTGCTCTCAAACTGTTTCAGCAAGATTGGTTACAATTCGTACGCTTTGAAAGTACTCAGCATCATGTCTTACAAAGATTTTGCTTTGGATTGTTATACATATACTGTGTATCTTAGTGCACTTTGTCGAGGAGGAGCACCTCGCGCTGCCATTAAGATGTATAAAATAATAATCAAGGAGAAAAAACATCTCGATGCTCATTTTCATTCTGCGATAATCGACAGTCTTATAGAGCTTGGTAAATACAATACCGCGGTTCATTTGTTTAAACGATGCATCTTGGAGAAGTATCCTTTAGATGTTGTGTCGTATACAGTAGCTATTAAGGGGCTTGTGCGTGCGAAAAGGATCGAGGAAGCCTATTCTTTGTGTTGCGACATGAAAGAAGGTGGGATTTATCCGAATCGACGGACTTATCGGACTATTATTTCTGGTCTGTGCAAGGAGAAGGAGACTGAGAAAGTGAGAAAGATTTTGAGGGAATGCATCCAGGAGGGAGTTGAGTTGGATCCTAATACTAAGTTTCAAGTGTATAGTCTCTTGTCTCGATATCGCGGAGACTTTTCTGAATTTAGATCGGTTTTCGAGAAATGGAAATCGGAATTTACAGAAAATGTGGATGTTTCCGATTCCGACGATGAATTATTTGTTTCTGTTGGTTGAGTTTGAGGTAAATGTATAATGTTCAATTGGCGCTGTACTTCTTTTTGTAGACTGTATTATAGAAAGAAATATCTAAGAGTACCTCATTTCCAATTTCATTAACATGAACTCTTTGTTAAATAAGTGAAAGAGCAAGGAAACAGAGATATATATATACAACAACTGTTTAAAAGAGAAACAGCGGGACATGCTACACAAGCCTACAACACTAGTCTTATTCGATATTCCACATTTTGGTATCAGGTATAGAAATATGGTCGTTCTATTTCACGTCTTTTCACTTGCTCTTGGTTGTCCGAATTCGGCAGCTCTTGGTCTTGACAAGAGATCCTGAAGAGCCTGCAAGCTTCAATCTTTCTTTTATCAGAAACCCAACAAAATCATAAGACCTTGAGGATTCATGGATATAGATAGAAATGTGATTTGCTCAATCCATCAAGGTCATAACTTTAGTTTTGCCAAATAACTCACCCAAACAAGCAGTGTCATTTTTACACTTCCTCGTCCTCAGAGTGAGACTCGGAATTTGAAGTTGTCTCGGTCTTGGTCTCCATCAATTGAGGTTGAACACCTAAACCCAATAAACAAAAACCATATGTCAACGAATGACCAACAATCAAACAATTCTCATACACCACAACTAGTTAAGAACCTGTTCCACCAAAGACGCTAGTACTGCCTATATGATTAAAGATTCTCAAAAATGTTAATCACATATTAATGATCTCCCATTCAGAACCTGTAACAGCATCGAGCAATGACTAACTTTACGATTGACATAGCATTATCAACATATCAAAAACCTGCCACTAGTTAAATCATATGAATGCTTACATTCAACAAAAATTTGATCAATTTCAAAATCAATTTAGTTGGTAGCTAAAGCATGAGTAACATATTGAAGATTCCAATCCAAGCTTTATCCATAAAAAACCAGAGAGAGAATGACCAATAAGAACCTTTAAGGAAATAATCGGAGGAAGGCCATCCATGAGAAGAATTGGTAGATAAAGATTCTTCGTGTGTTAACGGATTCGCGAGTTTCACAACGAGCTGAGCGATTCCATGAGACTGAGATCCAGATCCAGGAGGAGGGACCCAATAAGACGCACCAGGAACAAAAGGGAGCCAATCAGGCTGAGCTCGGCGCACAAAAATCCGGTGAACGGCGTCTTCTAGCTTCTGTATTAAAGGATCCGACGGCGATTGAGAAGCCGCGGAGGTATCAATCTCGTACAGATCTCCCCGACGATCGGAAGATTGAGATCGGAATGAAACAAGGTGCGACGAAGGGAGGAGAGAGGATGACGCGGCGGCGAAACGGCCTTTGGATAGAGAAAGTGAACGAGAGAAAGATCGAGCCATTATCTAGAAGGATCCGAAGAAAAGAGAATCAGCGACGAGATCGGTTTCTGTTTCAACGCTGTAATTTTGAGTTTTGGATAATGCTGTGTGAGACAGAGCTTATTTTTCCCACCTTTTTATCGTAATTTTTTGTTTGCTTATTTTGTTATTACCTACAAAAATATTTATTATTTTAACTTTTTCAGCCGACTTAACTAAATTAGCTCTGTCTTTTTTAGTACTATCGAATAACCACGGATTATTAGGAAGTTTACTACCCATGGTTTAGACTTTTATATCCTAGGGGCGTATTCAATCTAATTTTAGAAAATTAATATGAATTTTGTAAGTGTAACACAATTTGATGAATGAAGATAATTTCCAAAGTAGAAAAATGAATAAAAATCACATTTTACATATATGTGTCTGATAACTAATTCAATCTTTTACCGACAAAAGTGAAACTCGAAAGTATCTATCTTCTAACATGATCGAAAGTAATCTAATTGAATCACCGTCACATATCACAATCATTGGTTTTTTAAGTCTTAGTGATATAAATATTTCCAGCCTTTTCTGCTAAATAGATATTTTGGATCAGAAATAGATCATTCTCTTTTTTTTTGTAAATTCGAAAATAGATATTTACGATCGTCTTAGATAATTTTGGGTCAGTGGGTAGCGATAACTTTATAGCATACGAGAGGGACTAAATCCCTTTTGTGGACAACACCATTTCCTATTTACTAGACTACGTATCCTAGTCTTTAACCCACTCTATATAAGATTAGACTTTTAGAGTCATGTATTATGAGTTCTAAAATCCCTAATGCAAAAACACAATATCAAATCCCTATTTTTATTTCTCATTAAACTGACTGCTGAGAAATGTAGAATCTAAAATATTATTCTGTATTCATGACAAAAAGAAGGACGAGAATGAGTGATGTGGATCTGGTCGTTGTATACAGAGAAACCATGTGATGCAAACAACATATGATGTGGAGATATACTCCCCCAAAACTGTGTCATTTTGATCTCAAACACACACTAATTATTTAAATAATTAAAACCCATAAGCTTAGAACAACTGCGTATTTATAGCTCCTCAGATCCCTCCGACGGCTGCGTCACTCCACCGGAAACGCTCCTCTTCACCTTTTCTTTCACAGCTTCCGCCGTATCACTCACCACTTCTGCCGCTGATCTAGCAGCTTCCTCCACCGTCGCTTTGCTATGCTCAAAGCTCCTCGTCGCCGCCTCTTTCATATTTTCACCGGCTCCCATCGGCGCATCATTCTTTCCGGTAAAACTATTCAAAAAGAGAGGAAATTTAAAAACAAAAAATGGCTCGTTGAGTTCAAAACAAAAGATTCCCCGACCAAGCAAAGATTGAGTATATATACTTACTATGTGTTCGGAGGAAAGAAGTGGGACTGTCCACGATCCAAAGTCTCTCTAACTTTAGCCCAATAATTTTTACCGGACCGTTTGATTTTAGTTAGCCAAACAGTCGTCGTTTTATCTTCAGATGGCACCGCTCTCTCAGAATCGACATCAGCCGAAACATTCACTGATAACACAAAGAGGAAGAAAAAGATCGAGAATATGCATAATAGGTTAAAAACTTGACCAGACTTTACTTTTTCAGCCATTTTGATGTTTTCTTTGTTTTAAATTAATGTGGTAAGAGATGCTTATTAGGATGAAACTTACATATACACACATGTTTGAGTTTGCAAAGCGAAGCGAGTCGGCAGCGAAAGTCATGGTGGGGACAGAGCACGTGTCTAGAGCGTGAACCGTGAAACGACAAAATGACCGACGTGAATGAGGTGGCAGGTGGCTCATGAAACACCGAGACACGTTGCTGTTTCACACTTTCAGATTATTTCTTGTTTTTCAAACCAGAACCGACCGGCTTATCAGTTGAGCAAACCGGGTTTTGGATCTCTTTTGGAAATTATGCCACGACCACATTTAGAAAAAAGGGTAAAAAATTGGTTCGGTACTGCAACGTAACCATTAGGTGACTAATCTTATGATAAACAACTATTAAAGTTTCCCTAAAAAAAAAAACTATTAAAGTTCAAAATTCGAAAACCAAGAGACGATCTCGTATTTTATCATCATGTCAACATCTCAAGAGACGTATATACTGTGTTAAATTGTTTAAACAATGGATCAATACTCAAACAAAAATCACTTGGTTCTGATTTTTAAAATTTGAAAAATGACGAGAACTATTACACCTTTTATTTTGATTTTGATTAGATAAACTAAAGTCCACATTGCATGAAGACAGGTAACCACGTTTGTGCTTATTTATGTATATATGTTTTAATATTAAGAGACTGACTCAAAATTGTCCTTTATATTTCTTTGTTTTTTTTCACTTTTAAGAAATATCTAGTTTACAATTTGATATATATGTTGTTGTTTTCGTCTTGCTTCAATCATTATAAATGAGTAACATTATTAGCTATTACGTGTCTTTTGCGCGTCGAGGTTTTCGCATAATGCATACTAATGAATGAGATCACATGTTGTGCAAAAATGATCATAAATTTGTATATATGTATCTCTATTATATGCATGTATAAGAATTACGAATTAAATAGGTGATGGAAACCTAAACTAATAAGTGTTAGTTCCAAAAATAAAAAAATTATATGACCAGAGCTTGATTAACGGTGTAATAGACTGACTAACCATTGGATGTGACTAATCATTATTACGCATTTTACTTTGCTTGAAAGAAAAGCTTCCAATAATTAATAACTCAATCAACAAAATAAAACAACACTTCTGGCGTGAGGAAAGACCTATGAAAATCGTACCCAATATATATGTGGCCGACTTAACTTAGCAAAGGATTAAACAAAAAAAAAAAGAGATGTTGACAAATCCAATCACCAACTATCAAATTTGATATTGAAAACATTACCGAACAGAGTTATGATCACAATAGTTTATAATCCAACATGTTTGTGTCTTATTGACCAGAAAAAAAATAAAAAAAAATTCAAGAGTGTTTTGCAAAATAAGACAGTAAAATTTACATTTCCAGTGAACAAAATGGATTACAAGTGAGTAATTAACAGAATTTAGATAGTTTTAATTCAATAATTTAAGGAATGTTATAAAATAGAAAGACCAACAAATGATACAAAGGTTAGGTGGAAAGAAGATTAAGGGGGTAATGTTACATAGTTTATCAAATGATTAAATGTTTTCAAATGATGATTAAATACAGTTTTGTAATGTCGACACATTATTTTTTTTCTTAAATTCACATCTTTGTTTTCATTTCTTCTCTTGTTAAAAAAAAAAGTACAGAGTGTTTCTTCTTCTTCCTCTTTGTATCAGTTTGGTAGACATTTTTTTAAAAAACTTAGCCCTTTTAGAGAGAGAAAGAGAGAGAGGAAAAGGAAGAGGAGAGAGAAAGAGAGAGAGACTGAGACAACTCATCAGTTGTTGCGGCTCAAAGAGAGATCGAGATCGAGATCCACACGACGGAGACGAGAGAGAGAGAGAGAGAGCTCAACGGTGATGGGATCTTGGCTTCCCCAGTATTGCTTCCTCTTCATCTTCTACTGTCACTCCCACAATACCAATCACTTTTCCTGATATCGTTAGCTGCATTTTCTCCGAAACTCACTCTCTTCTCCTACTCAGGTTCCAATCCACCTCTTGTCATTTTCCCAGATTCGATTTTCCTCTGCTTGATCGTGTTTTTCCAATTTCATTTCCACCTGGTTCCAATTTTGGGGCTTTGTTAAAAATGGTGATCTAGATTTCCGATTTTGGTTGTTTTACTTGAAATGGAAACTGAGAGAACTCCTTTCTTTGATGTGATTGTGATGCTGCGTTGAATTTATCTTTAGTTTTTTTTCTGTTCATTCAGATTTTTCTATAAATTGGGTTATTTAGAATTGAACTAGACAAAACCTGGTTACCGCAAAAATCGCTGGTAGAAACTTAGAGATCTGAGCCTATAGTTAGTGGTCCTCTTTAGTAATACAAATGGCTGAGTTACTCACTTCTGGCTGCTAGCCTTGTAGTTGTCGGCATAGGTCTTTGATGCTGTTTCTGATTTGTGGTATTGCCCATTGTTTCACCTGTCACAATCTTTAATCTGACGAGGACTTTTTCTTCATTATTTTAATCTTGTTATGTCTATATACATGTGAAGCAGTATGCATTTGGCTCATTTCTCACTTCTTCCTCTCCTGTTTCTCTAGGATTTGAACTTCTTACGTTTTGAACCCGGCTGCTCAGAGTAACTTGCTCTGGTTTTTCTTTAAATCACCAAAATGGGTTCGAGATACCCATCTCATCAGCTCAGCAATGGGCTATTTGTGTCTGGTCGGCCTGAGCAACCCAAAGAAAGGGCTCCAACTATGAGTGCAGTAGCCATGCCTTACACTGGTGGTGATATCAAGAGATCAGGAGAATTGGGGAAGATGTTTGATATTCCAGCAGATGGGACTAAGTCCAGGAAGTCTGGTCCCATACCAGGTGCTCCTTCAAGGTCTGGCTCATTTGCAGGAACTGCACAATCAGGTCCAGGTGCTCCTATGGCCACTGGCCGTATGTCTGGCTCTTTAGCTTCTGCTGGCTCTGTTTCAATGAAGAAAACGAATTCCGGACCATTATCTAAGCATGGAGAGCCTTTGAAGAAATCATCTGGCCCTCAATCTGGTGGTGTAACTCGCCAAAATTCTGGTTCTATTCCTATTCTTCCAGCTACAGGTCTCATTACCTCTGGGCCTATTACATCAGGCCCTCTGAATTCATCTGGGGCTCCCAGGAAGGTTTCTGGTCCACTAGACTCTTCTGGTTTGATGAAGTCACATATGCCTACTGTTGTCCACAACCAGGCGGTAACTACCCTTGGTCCAGAAGATGACTTTTCCTGCCTGAAGAGCTTTCCAAAGCCTGTGCTGTGGCTGGTTGTTCTTATATTCATTATGGGGTTCCTTGCTGGAGGCTTCATTCTTGGTGCAGTTCACAACCCAATTCTCCTTGTTGTTGTCGCCATCTTGTTCACAGTTGTTGCTGCACTTTTCATTTGGAATATTTGTTGGGGAAGACGTGGTATCACAGATTTCATTGCTCGTTATCCTGATGCTGATCTTAGAACTGCCAAAAATGGTCAACACGTGAAGGTCACTGGGGTAAGCATCCATGCGCGTCTTACAATTGACTGTTTTTTGGCTTCTCCTTCTGCTACTTGTCTACTTGCCAGGATGTATATTCGGTCTCTGATCATACAGTAACTATATGACTGCAACTGGGAGAAGGCTATTGCTTTTTTGCATGTGGCCTTTGATAAACTAATAACAAGCATAGTACTACTTAGTTGAAATAGTGGAATAGAACATGTTTTGGATGGATATTGTAATGCATTTGTAATCTTGGCTTGTTATGTTTATGACCTTGATTCTTGTTTTATTGTTTGAAGGTGGTAACTTGTGGTAATGTACCGCTTGAGTCATCCTTCCACAGAGTTCCCAGATGTGTGTACACATCGACATGTCTATATGAGTATCGTGGATGGGGTTCGAAACCAGCCAATTCTTCCCATCGTCACTTCACATGGGGACTGAGATCATCAGAGGTTAGTGATTCCCTTCCCAATATTTTCGTTTTGACAGAGGAAATGTTATATTATCTTCCTCAACCCATCAAAACACTTCGTTGTAATGTTATGTTGCAGAGACATGTGGTGGACTTTTACATCTCTGATTTCCAGTCTGGGCTCAGAGCCTTAGTCAAAACCGGAAGCGGTGCAAAGGTAACACCTCTTGTAGATGATTCTGTTGTCATCGACTTCAAGCAAGGAAGCGAGCAAGTGTCTCCCGATTTTGTACGATGGTTAGGCAAGAAGAATCTAACAAGCGATGATCGAATAATGCGGCTCAAAGAAGGGTAATGAACAAGCACTTCATTAACAACTCCTAAAGTAATAAAAACTTAACAGAAGCTTCGATCCTGATACTCGATGCTGGGTTTCAATTTCAGGTATATAAAAGAAGGAAGTACAGTGAGTGTGATTGGAGTGGTGCAGAGAAACGATAATGTGTTGATGATAGTTCCATCATCAGAGCCACTAGCAGCTGGTTGGCAATGGAGGAGATGCACATTCCCAACAAGTCTTGAAGGAATAGTATTGAGATGTGAAGACTCATCCAATGTTGATGCCATACCGGTTTGAGTCATCATCATCATCATCACCAACATCCTAGTTTGGGTTCATTAAATATTTTTCATGAATCTGGAAAAAATGTGATCTTGCTGGTGGGTTCGTTTGGTGGTGGTTGTAGTGTTATTTTCTTTCCTTTTAATTCTCATTAAAATTTTTCTTTTGGGTCTCCGAGTTATTACGGTTAGGATGGTGATGCTTGGAGGGTGTGGTTTCATTTTCCTAAGATGAGCTAATTGTTTTTTCTTCTCATTCTTCTTCTTCGCCTTTTGGTTTGTATAGCTCTTCATGTCTATTCTTTTTCAATAGAACTTGTGTACTTTTCTCAATGTGTTATGTTATGTCTAAATTTTTCCTTTTTGTGAAAACAAACATCAATTTGGTGTTCTTTTTAAACCTATTTGGCTATCTTCTATGCTATATGGTTTTGGTGTAATCATAACTCCGCACAATAAATATGCAGTTCCGCAATTTCTTCCCATCAATTGCCTGTTTTGTGAGTGATTCTTTCACTCTTTCACAACTTTTTATTTTTGCATAACATTGTTATCAACTCGAGCGATAATAAATGAGAGGCACTGATTTTATTAGAAAGAAATTTAGGTCCAAAAACCAGTGTTTTACAGACAACAAGGAAACCTAAAACTACAAACTCAAACAACAAAAATCTTCCTTTAATTCAGAAAGGTCAATGAAAAGAGTTTCTCTCCCAAACTAACGGGATAACTTAAAACACCAGAAAAGGCGACAAATCAAGATCACAATCTATTTTGTTTGTTTGTATATTGTTCCTCAACGCATGAAAGGGGCTAACCAACGCATCTCTGCTCCATTTCCATTTGCCAGATAGTATATCTTCTTCCAGTTTTCTTCGTTGAATACTTCACGCCGAACTAGTCTTTGCCTGAAACAATACCATATTGAACGTTCGTGAAATCGATATTCGGTTTAGGCCCATACACATGTCAAGTAGATAGACTCAATAATGAACTATAACTAAAAAACGGGTCTGATCAGTTGAGAGGAGGATTACAGAGCTGAGTACTATTAAAATTGGTTTCATGTTAACTCACCGAAGGTAGTAATAGCAGACAGCTTCTGCTTCATCCAAAGAATAACGTGGGAATTGCTGACGAGCATCAACTGGAACATCTGGCAAGTCTTTGCGTAGTTTTCCTACTGCTGTTGAATGTGAGAATGCACCCACCATCATATCTTCATGCATCATGCTTCTGAAAGCATTCACCTGCCAAAAGAATTGAGTTAATTGCGATTTTTGTTTTCTGGATCATAAATCAATTTGGAAGAAAAATTCACCGTTGTAAGTTCTCTGGCATGTATAGGTCGGCAAGAACGCGGTGTTACGGGCTCTTCAAACTCGCTGAATGTAAACCAACTGTTATACTGAAAGACAAGTAAACAACAAGAAACAAGCAGCATTAGCTCTAGTGAAAAAGAGAGAGATTTAAAATAATAGAAGGCGAAATATGGTATCATAAAGGGGAAAACTGGGGACTAACTTGATCGATTACAATCAACACTGGTACATCTTTTACAACTGAGAGTTCTTTTCTAAGTCGCACAACGACATTAACAGCTGCATGAGTGCTCTTAATTCCCATTTGCACAAGGTCATACAGAGTTGAATCCTCGGGAATAGGCATAGCATCTGCTCCTTTCAAGTATCCAACACCCGCACCCTCTCCAAGCACGATAGGATCATGGATTTTGCACCGTAACTCTCTTAAGCGGGATTCATTGAACTTGACAAAATCCTACAGAAGTTAAGTTTATTAAGAAATGCTGTTAAATAGGAAGAATTCCATTCCAAAAGAGGAGGCATGTGGAATCTTGCCTTGAGAATATTCTCAGCTTGTAGAGGAGTGTCCCAAAACCCTGTATGTGGATTCTTATAGAAGTAGCCACCGTGAGTCCAGTCACGTCCTTTTGGTGCATATAAAACTAACCAGCCTTCGTCACGTGCCCAGTGAACAAGCATCGCCAGAGCAATACTCTTTCCACACTTAACAGGGCCATCCAAGACAATCTGCTTCTGAAGTTTGACACCTTTTCAGAAAGAAAGAGGAAGCAATGATTATAAATACCTATGGTATTACAGATCCCCGGATAAGGGCATATGACAAGCAAGACTTAGCAAACAAATTAGGCTGCTTTCGTTTCAAAGGAAAATAAAAACACACAAAACTGTTAACCATAGAAGAGATCACTAATCGTGATACTTAGAAATCAACATAACGGAAACAAAGAACACACCTTTACTGTCACTTGGCCACATGGGAGGATCAGCAATGCGTCTAAAATTATCCCTCAGAGCCAAGTAACTTTTTCTGACAAGCAATGCAGGTCTCCATGATTCATTAAACTCATCTTCAATTCCTGAAGCTAATCCTTCCGGCAGAACTGCTTTCAGTGCTGCCTCACTATCATTCCCACAATATATATATTACATCAACACACACAAAACGATTCATACAAAATTCTAAAAATAGATAAACAGAAACATAAGGGAAAGAGAGAATTGAGATTACTCGAATTTGAAGTAGGAGCCAATATCCTTGTGAGTCAGCTGCGATAGTGTAGTATCTTTGGGAGTAAAGAGAGGCCTTCCATTAGGACCAACATCTAGAGACGGAATCTTCTCATCATCAGCTAGTCTCTTGGCACGACCCGCTTCAAGGTCGTCTCCACCGGCGGCTCCAAACTCTCCTTCCTCAGCTCCGGCGGCACCAGGATCGCCGCCTTTAGGTTTGGATTTTTTGCCTTCAGATTTCTTCGTTTTGGTGATTGAAGATTTCGTGCTCTTCGAAGATGAAAAGCATCGATGAACGTGATCTAAACTCGGGAAAAGTGTTCCCACGGCGGCTGAAGTCGGAGGTGAGAAATGACAAACGGTATTATTTAGAATCGAAGACTTCCGATTCAATTTGGCATTCCCGGCGGCGATTCTTAAACCGTACTTCCACATTTCTCTGGTTCGTATCTCTTGAGTCTGACTCAAGGTTTTAGGGAGGGATTTGGACGCAAATCTGACGAACCAACGAGAGGGATGAAGCAGCGAGAAAGTGGCAAACTTGTAATTTTCGATATGATGATCACTTTAGCGTTAGGCCCATTAAACAGTGGGCTGAAGCGTTTGAGATGAAAGTTTGGGCCATAAAGGCCATTACTTATAAAGGATGACGTCATGTTCCATTTAACCTAGTTATTTGTTTTAGCGCCACCTAATGTTTTAACTAGTCGGTAAAACACTGACCAATAGCATGTCACATCCGATAAAATCGGGGCCAATAGGAATGTGAAGAATTTGTCGAATTGTGTACTTTTTTAAATTTTAAAAGAAGACAATATTTGGTGGAATTTAAAAAGAAAATGTAAAAGTAGGCAAGGAAAGGGAAAGCAAGAGAAATGGCGATCTAACGTTGAAGATAATAAGAAGGACGAAACGGGCATTTTTTTTTTGTGTGTGTGTGTCACATCTTTTTTATTATCCTCTCATGGCGGATAACACGAGACCTGTCCAAAGGCTCTTCTTCTTCTTCGTCATCACTACTACTACTCCTCTCTAACGTTTTCCTCATTCTTCTTAATTCCGATTTTTGAGTGATGGCTATGGCCTCTGCTTCTGGTTCTGCTCTTTGCTTCACTGATGCTTCTAGCTCTCTTGCTTTAAGACGCGATTGTGGAGCTCTTTGCTTGCCTCCTAGGACAGTTACGTTTGGATTTGTCGATAAACCTCTTGTCAATCTCGAGCGATTAAGGTTTTTGTTTTTTGGCTATCTCTTGATGCCTTCTTGAGAATTTGAATTCGAGCTTCTTTTGGATTGCTTTTTCGATTGTGATCTTAGTTTTGTGCTGATTCGAGTTTCATGAAGTAAATACTGTTTCCGAAACAAATTCTTTTGTAGTGAATTTTCTCCACAGATCTCTAAATCCTTAAAAAGCATCTGATACCTTTTTTTAACGATTATCAGAATTTTGTGTTCCGAGTTGCTAATCTTTTTAAAATGTCCAAATGATTTTATTGCTGGTTATAAATTCGTATCTTTTGCTGGAATTCGATTCAAAGCACAGATTGTTTTGAGCTGATCTTCTACGGATTCAAATACTTCAATTCAATTCTTTTTTTTTTTTTTCTTCAGATTATCCACTTTGAAGATTAGAGCATCAAATGCTACTGCTGTGGAGGTATGAAAATGAAATGATTACACAAGGACACTAGTAATTTGAATAGACTTTTTAAAGTTTATATGTTTTTGTTTTTGATTTTGAAGAATGGAAAGCAAGAAGGAAGTGCTGCTGATTCTGATAAAGTTCCAACTCCAGTTGTTATAATCGACCAAGATTCTGACCCTGATGCAACCGTTCTTGAAGTTACATTCGGAGATCGTCTTGGAGCTTTACTTGACACTGTAAGGAAGGATACCTTCTTCTTACTCACTTGTTGCTAGCTCTGCATAATCGACCAACATTCACAAAAGCTTCTTACTTCCTTTCCTGCTTTTTTGACTGCTTCTTGATCTGATCAACTTTGCCCTTCTAGATGAATGCGCTCAAAAACTTGGGATTGAATGTCGTCAAGGCAAATGTTTACCTTGATTCTTCCGGCAAGCACAACAAATTTGCCATTACTAGAGCGTATGTCTTTTCATATCATCAAAGAGTATTTTGAGCTCCAAGAGTCGTTTAGATAGTTAATGTTGCTTTGAATCGATTGACTCTGTCAAATAGTTGACTTTAGATTGAGTTTTGAGCTGACTGTAATTGTTGTTACAACAGAGATAGTGGAAGAAAAGTAGAAGACCCTGAATTGCTTGAGGCCATTCGTCTCACAGTCATAAACAATCTGCTTGAGTTTCATCCTGTAACTACTTCACATCCTAATATCCTCTCTTTCTATTTTTCCTATATCTTGCATAATTTTTTAACTCACACATTGCTTCTCGATGATTTGGATCAGGAATCAAGTTCTCAGTTGGCAATGGGAGCAGCTTTTGGTGTTCTTCCTCCAACTGAACCGGTAAAAACCTTAAACTGTGATGCTCTTTTTATAACCTTATCCACTTCTTTTGTATTGCACTAATTCTTCAAGTAGTTAGCATCCTCGAACATAAAGGTCAAGACTGCTTGTCGTTTCCTCGGTCACGTACAGATAAGAAACAATAATAGAGAAAACAAAGACTTAACTAATAATCAACATATTTGGATTTGGCGGGTCAATGTAGAGTACAAGTATTAAACTTCATTATAGTATTAATCACTTTGATGAAGAAGGGAATACCCACGCAACTTCAAAGTAGCTTCAAAATTCATTTTCCTTCTTCTGTATTTTGGATTGGGATGTTGACAGATTGACGTGGACATAGCAACACATATAACCATTGAAGATGATGGACCAGACCGCAGGTAATGTATACCCATACCTTATCTCAACTCTAGAACCTTATCCAAATGCTTTTATTCTTATGATATATGATCTGATCATTGATCCATAATTATTTGTTGATGATGCAGTTTACTCTTCATAGAATCAGCGGATAGACCTGGACTATTAGTTGAGCTGGTGAAGATCATTTCAGATATCAGCGTCGCTGTTGAATCTGGAGAATTCGACACCGAGGTATCTAATAATCCTGTTTTTTAATGTCTAAAACATATACCCTCCGCTATAATATCGCTCTGTTTCTCATGTTGCTTCTTCTTGTTGTATGTGAAACAAAAAGGGTTTGTTGGCTAAGGTGAAGTTTCATGTAAGCTACAGGAACAAAGCCCTAATCAAGCCTCTCCAGCAGGTTAAAATTCTGAAATTAGACTTTTCTCTTTGATAAGTTGAAATGTTTTTACTGAAATGAAATCAAATTTTGTATTTGTAGGTCCTTGCTAATAGTCTGAGGTACTTCTTGAGGCGTCCATCAACTGACGAGTCAAGTTTCTGATTATGCCCATTTTTCAAAATCTCAAGTCTCATTCCTCGTGACTACTATTTTTACCACTTTTTTTTTTTTTTACATTTGACCAAAATAAGCTGCTTCATACACCTGTAATAGTAACATTATGCATCATTCATCCAATTTACTTTGATTCACAACCTGTGAAAATCTGATTATCTACACCACTTTATAAAGATTATTATAGAGCATATATAACAAAAACAAAGATCAAAAGCAAGCACAATTGAAGAAAGTTAGATTCCAGATATGGGTAAACGAGTCTTAGATCCCCCTAGTTATACAAATTCAGAGAGTACAAATCTTTTTCCTCTGTTTTCAGAAAAAGGATTCAGATAAAACCTTGAGATAGAGTTTCACCATATATAATGTTATTTAAATGACAATGATCTTTCTCCATTTGCAGTCTTCTTTAAGCACCACTTGCGTAAAGACGAGTCCATTCCTTAGCTGCATAAGTTCACATTGATATGAGATTACCAGATTAGAGAGGAGAGGAATAAAGTTTTTGTTGCAACTTTTTTGAGTTTTTCGATCGTATTTTATCACCTGTTTCCACAGCTTCTGCCTCATTGCTCTTCCAATGCTTAGCTATGTTCTCAGACAGAGGATCATCTGGGTTTGGTGCACTTAAAAGAGCTTGGATACTGTTTTTACACGGCAATGGAAAATCAGAAAGTGTGAATAATTAAATCTTAATTTCTACAATATTTTGGATTTAGTAGGGAAAGAAGATTCTATGGATATATTCATACCTCAAGAGCACAGTTCGTATTTGTAGTGCAGGACTCCACTTGTCTTTCAGTATGTCAAGGCAGATTCTTCCAAGCTATATATACATGATAAGTGCAAACAAAACATGATCCATAAGTATAAAAGACCATGTGTTTGGTTAGTTATCTTGACAGTAAGAGAAGAAAAGGAAATTTTTCACAACAGACCTTGTCGATGTTAGGATGGTAAATCTTGGTGAGAAACCTAACCTGTGTTTCAAATGATATCATCAATAAGACCCATAAACTCTACATCAATGAAGAAACTTGGATACGTTGTCTAATATAATATAAGAAAATACATTCGGAGTAGTCATAACAAAACCAAAATCACCAATCTCATAAACCCATAAATAAAATCCTAGTGTTAAGAGTAGAGAGACATTCACTTAAAGAGCATTTACCTCCACTTAACAATGTTATGTGGGGTAATCCTAATGTTACCAAAACAAGTGAAACATGAAATGAAAGAAGAAAAACACACAAAAGTTGAAGCAACTTACCTTGGGAGCTGCCATAGGATATTCTTCAGGCAAAAAGAGCTCCAACTTGAAAACTCCTCCTACAGATTGAGAAGGAAACAAAATTATTGGTAAACATCAATTAACAGAAATATGATGATAGATAAAACAGCAGACTTGATTCTGGAAATTCGACTTGGCATTGTGTATTCTAGAACAAATAAAATGTGTCGAAATGAACTCAAAGGTAGCTTAAAGACTCATCGTTATTCATAACACTACAATCCGAACATGAGCAATCTATGAGACCTAGTAGTACCTAAACGAACATATCCGTTTGTATAAACAAATATAGAGACAGAGCAGAGTCACTACTTGCAGCAGAAACGATAACGATAAATCGTTGAGCAGCATGCATTAAAGAAGAAAAAGGAAGAAGTAACGATGAGCATCTTTGGGAGATTAAAACAATTTGACTACCTTCATAAGGAGATTGAGTAGGACCAAGAATCATAACATTGAAATATCTCATATTTTCCTCTGATGGAGACGCACTTATCCCAGGAGCTGCAATTTCGAAAGATATACAACTTAGAATTAAAATCAATAGTTCCAGCTACCAAAACCAACTGTTTGAGCTAAAATCAACTGTGAGAAATCAACAAGGATCGAATGAAGTGATGAAATTACCAGGTTCACTAAGCAGACGTTGAGTTTCCTATCAGATCGAAGAACAAAAAAAAGTCAGATCAAGATGACGAAGATGATATAAGATCGTACAAGCTATCGAAAATTCTTCCCAGTTCTGCTGAGGTATATAATCCGTCGGTTCCTTCTTCGGATTTCAGATTAGAATTCCCCAAAATGAAACTGAGGGGAGATACGGATCGGAGGATGCTACAGAGGATCGGAAAACTAACCTTGATGATTCGTCGGGGAAGATTACTATTGGCCATTATCGCACGCTATCGGATTCGATCGTCACAGAGAAGTTAGGGTTTTTGAGAGAGAACGAAGCTACCAAAGGCTGATAATAATCGAGTACGCTTCGTCGTCTCTAGTTTCGTGCCCCTTTGATCCTTTTAATTCTTTCTTTTTTTCCTTTACGGAAATAAATTGATGCTTTTATGCTAGTAAAAATATATAATTACATGAAATATGTAAGGAATACATTTAGTAAATAATTTTCTGTAAGTTCTCTTCCATATTCATATTCAATTTTTTTAAGAATAATTTCCATATTCAAATACTTTTTTAACCATGATTGAAAACTACTAAGAAAATAATCTTTTCTTAGTTTTGTAAACGACATGCACTATTTATTAGTCTGGTGGTAACATAGTGACAACATTATTACAAACGTCAATATACCTACCATGATCTCGATGACTCGATCAAATTTTTAGAAAAATTAATACCTTGTTTAGGTTATTCTTTTCTTCAAAGATAATCTTTTACAATATATATACACAACTTTTTTAGTTCATTATCTTCAATTCTATTGCGTTCTTCTTCTGTACCTTTTTACGACGCGTTGGTCAAACGCTAACTTAAAGAGGACAGAAATATGAATTATGAAGTGCCCTCCATAGTCTTCTCATTTTCTCCCTTTTTCTCGATAGCCAAAATTGGAATCCGCAATATCAAAAGACAAAAAGAATATAGACTTTGCACAATAATGTCATAAACATAATCTTCCACGTTCTTCTGACCATTTGGAGATTTCTTACAAAGTTAAAACTAGTCTCTTTCACAACAACACAACTACGAACCGTGAACGTACCTGAACTTAAAGCCGATACTAATCAGTTATTAGTTATTACATTCTCCCAAAACTACCCAATGAACTGAGTTAAAGCTACAAGTCTAAGGAGTTTTAACGATTTGTGATCATTTTGGGACTCTTCTCAGTGCTACGTATTTGCCAAACACATTTTTCTCCTGCCACATGTGCGGGATGAAGAACGATCTATACTTAGCTGGCGACAGCTCTCTGTCCAAATAAGGCAACACCGCAATAGCCTGAAAAAAGGGTCAAAACAACCAATTGAAGAAGTGAAGTGAAATCAAAGATGGATTCTGTTTCAGGAAGATGGTTTGATTCCTATACCTCCCATGTAGATAAGTCGCTGCCTCGATACTGATACGGTCTGCTAAGCTGCAACTCAATGAGGAATGTACAAGTTTCGATGTTCTTTAACTGGAAAAAATGGAACGAGTAAACAAGCCATGATTAAGTTTATGTTTAGAGATATTTTGAAGGTTTCATGAGAGAAGAGTGTGTGAGTATTACATATTGTTCTTCGGATGCTTGGTTCTTGTTGTTGAAGTATGGAGGTGATGCTGAAGTGCCTCCAAGTGTATTGTTAAATGGGAATGGAAGAAGACCGCGGAATCCATCATCGATCCACCGTACTTCGCTAATGTAGTGGGGCACAAAAAACGATGATGGGTATCGATGCCATTCACTTCCCACACATAGAACAGAACCTGACATACAAAACCAACCAAGAAGTCATCAGTGATTAGAAAACTTTTGTCAAAAGGACTTTGTTACCCTTTTTCCAATGGCAAATTACTATTCTTGAAGTAAAAGTGAGATGTGATCTTCACTCGTCTTAGCATTATAATGATCAAGAAGTTCAGTTCGAATTGGATATACCTGGTCCTGCATCATCATGATGCTCCAGTAGTTTGTAGACCTCCAAGGGAGCGGAATAGCCATTAATAAGAGCAAATGTGCGAGAATGTGAAGCACATAAGATACAACCAAGAATCACAGGTCGCATGTATTTGGTTATCTGCGTATTAAACAGATATGTGAGAATCGTACAATCTACTTCTTTTCAATTTGCGGAAAGGTATAAATCAGAGACTGAGATATTGTAAGTTGGAACTTACTGTCACCAGAAGACTTTCACGTGAGCTATACTTTTCCCGGAACAGCTCAGGGATGTTCTCAATAACAGCAGAAGCAGAGACACAAATAAGAGGGTATATAGGATAAAGGAACCTGCAGTCAATTAATTGACAATCAAAAACATTGTTTGTTGAATACCGTGATTTTGTAAAAGTATCATAAAACTGGTTTCCTCAACGATATAGAAGCCACCATACGAATGCTCAAAAAATTACAAGATGAAAGATCTTAGAAAATCACCTTTCTTCTTTGTGGGGCTGAAGTGACATGAACGCCAGCCAAATATACATCGGGGAAATCACAACCAGCAGGGCACGGTCATACTTCCTTCTGATAACAGGATATATTGCGACAAACAACATTGCCAAAATGAAACAGAAGTTGAAGTTGTTAAATCCATTTCTTATATAAAATAACGCTCCTTCAGTCCCATAGAGATGGCTCTCTCCACCCCCTAACACATTGTATATCAAGAGATTCAAAACTGATGATGTCCATCTCTTGTAATAATAGTAATCCACAAGTAGTGAGACTCCCTAGAAAAGAGACAAAACTAATTAGAAGAGAAAATAGTAATTTAAAGTTACAGGTGCTAATGAAAGTCAGCGAGATCCAATAATTCCCATAAAATTCACACAGACAAAGCATCTAGGATTGGTGTTAGCTTACAAGGAGAAATATAGTGGTGACTGCACCAGCGATAAATGCTTGCTTGAATCTCTTAACCAGAGAGTAAATAACGACAGGTAAAAAGGCCAAGATAGAAAATGGCCAGCCAAGAATCACCCCGACAACCGAAACTGCAACAGCCATGGCATACTTCTCGAAAAGTAATAAACCAGATGAGAGGCTTATGGCGTACATAGAAAATGAACTGGGGAGGAAACCTATCAAAATTTTAGAGAAACATGAATTAGTAAGAAACCAGAACACAAAGCCAAATTCAGAGCAATGTCTTTGGAATAACTTATACAAGCATTTGAAACTAAAACCTATCGGATGCAAGAATAACTTGGAAAGCCTATATATGCATATTAAGGAAATATGACAGAAAGCTTAAGCAAGTGTAACAACAAATCAAAACAAAACAAAACACTCACTGGTACTAGCAAAGAAGCAGCCACTGGTTAAGCAGAGCATCGCAACTGCATAGGTAGCGATACGTTTCCCATACTTTCTGGAGAGCGCAACAACCAGGACAGTATCTGAAACTGCAGAAACCAGTCCGAGAAAGAGTCTCACTGCATAGAAAACTCTAACCTATCCAAAAGATAGACGTAAACTGGATAAGAAACATGCAGTTATATCTATACCGATTAGAATGTACATCAGTAAGTATGCATTGCTTACCTTGTCATCACCAAACCACCAAGAAGCAGGCCGTCCAGCCAATTCATGGAATAGAATGTATAAGTACGACCGAAGAGCAAAGTTGGAACTGCAAAATACACACACACACACACACAAAAAAAAAAAAANNAATCAATCTCATGAT
>Ga0041059_1000914_pt1 | contig 23353 bp, 22 predicted proteins | sample AraColnosormetaG_FD_56232 | JGI IMG/M metagenome (GOLD analysis project Ga0041059, IMG submission 56232) | Arabidopsis roots microbial communities from North Carolina, USA - Col MF nosort | ecosystem: Host-associated > Plants > Roots > Unclassified | place: USA: North Carolina | collected... | reverse complement strand
CAATAGAATTGTTTTTCTTTTTATGTCTNAAAAAAAAAAAAAAAGTTGAGAAAGTAACATATCTAGGAATGTGACATTTACTCTATTAGGAACTCTGACACAAAAATCCATGATACAAGTAATTAATATTTTTACAATTCCGGCTATACATGTAATTGTGACTCAATTGTGCTAGCTTTTATTTTCAGATTGATTATAGACTTATCTCTAATGAATTTGTGGTGTTTCAGGTGCATCATGACATGGATGCTCCTATATCGCATTATTTCATATTCACTGGTCATAATTCTTATCTGACTGGTAATCAGCTGAGCAGTGACTGTAGTGAGGTACCTATTATTGATGCGTTGAAGAAAGGTGTTAGAGTCATTGAATTGGATATATGGCCCAATTCCAACAAAGACGATATTGATGTTCTTCACGGAATGTATAATTTTGCTTCAAATTTATTTCGAAAAACAAGTCAAGGTTAGGTGCTTGGCGTTTAACTTGTTTACTGAACCATTCTTAAACAGGACTCTCACTACACCTGTGGGGTTGATCAAATGTCTCAAAGCTATCAGAGCACATGCCTTTGATGTATCTGACTATCCTGTTGTTGTAACTCTTGAAGATCATCTTACTCCAGATCTTCAGTCTAAAGTTGCTGAGGTAGCTTTTTATTTTGCATTTCTTTCTTTGCTGCTTTAATAGATGAGTACATTGGTTTTGAGATGTGTTTTCTTGTTGTATGATAGATGGTTACTGAGATATTTGGGGAAATTCTGTTTACTCCTCCTGTGGGAGAATCTTTGAAGGAGTTCCCATCGCCAAACTCTTTAAAAAGACGTATTATCATCTCAACCAAACCCCCAAAAGAGTACAAGGAAGGAAAAGATGTGGAAGTGGTGCAGAAAGGTAAAGACTTGGGGGATGAAGAAGTTTGGGGAAGAGAAGTTCCGAGCTTTATTCAGAGGAACAAAAGTGAAGCTAAGGTGTGTACGAAGACAAATCATTTTCATTCTGTTCTGTTGCTGTTCATGGACAAACATGTTAGTTTTCTTTCTTGTTGCAGGATGACTTAGATGGAAATGATGATGATGACGATGATGATGATGAAGACAAGTCTAAGATTAATGCACCACCCCAGTATAAACATTTGATTGCAATCCATGCTGGGAAACCAAAAGGCGGAATTACTGAGTGTTTAAAGGTAGATCCTGACAAGGTTAGACGCCTTAGCTTAAGCGAAGAACAACTTGAAAAGGCAGCAGAAAAATATGCGAAGCAGATTGTGAGGTATAGTCATATTATGTTTTTATGTTTCTAAGTAATAGTTGCAGTTTGTCAACTCAATATGAATCCTGTTAATCATGGTGTGGCGCAGGTTTACTCAGCACAATTTGCTGAGGATATACCCAAAAGGAACTAGAGTCACATCATCAAATTACAACCCGTTGGTTGGCTGGAGCCACGGTGCTCAAATGGTGGCTTTCAATATGCAGGTATCTCCTTCTGCTATATTACCAACTTCTTTCTACGTAGTAGTAAAACTTCTAGTTATTTTGGAGGAGCTATGTTCCATCATTTTACAGGACATCAACCTTATTCCTCAGCTGATTTGATTGTGATCTTTTTCCATGTACAGGGGTATGGAAGATCATTGTGGCTAATGCAGGGAATGTTTAGAGCCAATGGCGGATGTGGCTACATCAAGAAACCTGACCTTCTGCTGAAAAGTGGTTCGGATAGTGACATATTTGACCCAAAAGCTACTCTACCTGTGAAAACAACACTTAGGGTGAGATATCTGATTCTCTGGTTGGTCTTTCTTTTACCAATTCAAATCCGATCAAACTCAGTGAACTTATTCTTTCCCTTAGGTAACTGTATACATGGGAGAAGGCTGGTACTTTGATTTCCGCCACACACACTTTGACCAATATTCACCGCCTGACTTCTATACAAGGGTCAATTTTTGATTCCCTGCCTTAAACCTCACACAAATGTTTTGAGATAGAACTGTTTCTTGTCTCTTATGCTTGCAATATAACAATTTGAGCTTTTGATGCATATTCAGGTTGGGATAGCTGGAGTTCCAGGGGATACAGTAATGAAGAAGACGAAAACACTGGAGGATAATTGGATACCAGCTTGGGATGAGGTGTTTGAGTTCCCATTAACCGTTCCAGAGCTGGCCCTGCTACGATTAGAAGTGCATGAGTATGACATGTCAGAGAAAGATGATTTTGGAGGACAGACATGCTTACCGGTTTGGGAGCTAAGCGAAGGAATAAGAGCATTTCCTTTACATAGCCGGAAAGGAGAGAAGTACAAATCCGTTAAGCTTCTCGTGAAGGTGGAGTTTGTGTGAGACATGATTAAGAAAGATACAGCATTTAAACTTGTCTGGTAGGTTTGAGTGCCACAGAGTTTGTGAATTTGGAGGATTTGTATGTGTGAGAGAGAATGTATGCTTGATTTGTTGTTTGTAATATTATGTACATAAAAGACGAAAGTGAGAGAGAGAGAGACGGTCTTGTATCGTGTGTTGTTGTATTATTATGTAGTAGTCTCGTGTAACACTTGAATCGTATGATGATTTGTGGTTTTTGTGTAACAAGTGTGTTTTAAAACTTGTTTGATTCCATTCCACCAAGAAGGCTTCAAAGAATTTTCTTATGTATCACATAAAACTGATCGAATTTCCATAAACATAACCAATCACACCCCATAAAACAAAATTGGCCAAAAAGAAAAGAGAAAGGATATTTTAGTAAATGAAAGAGAGAGGTGGTGGTGGAGGTGGAGGAAGCGCGCTCTATCTCAAAAACGTTGGGGTCTGCTTGGTCCTCAACAATTGAAAACCGTACAAATTCAATTTCTTCACATAAAGCTCTCTCTTCCTTCTCCATTCTTCCACCCTTTTTTTTCTTCTCTCCGCACAAATCCCCAAATGTCCGATAGGTATCGTAATCCCCCAACTTCTCGATTCATCAAACTCTTCAATTTTGTGTCTCTTTGATTGGTGATAAAGATTGATTCTTTCGTTTCTGGGGACGATGATTCATTTGATTTCTTTTTTGTAGGATACTGTGCAAGTTCTTTGTCCATGGCTCGTGCTTGAAAGGCGAAAATTGCGAATTTTCCCATGACTCTAAGGATCCGCCCAATAATGTAATCTAATCTCTTCTCAAGTTTCCTTCTTTTGATTCATCAGTCCCAAATATTTGACTCTTGGTTGTATAAATTAGGTTTGCACATTCTATCAGAAACGAATATGTTTGTACGGAAGTAGATGTAGATACGATCATGTCAGAGCTGCTTCCAATCTTCCTCTTAGCTCAGATTCTGAGTCTTTAGATCGCTCTATATCCACCACCCCCTCTAGGCATTTGCAACAACAAGGCGATAATAATGACGGTGACAAATCCTCTAACGTTTACTGTATCCACCCTAGAGAGTACCCGATCTGCTCTTTTGCTGCAGCTGGTGATTGCCCTCGAGGTAACCAGTGTCCACATATGCATGGTGACCTCTGCAATACTTGTGGCAAGAAGTGTTTGCATCCTTTTAGACCCGAGGAACGAGAAGAGCATACGAAAGAATGTGAGAAGAAGCAGAAGCACATTGAGGCTTTGAAACAAAGTCAAGATATTGAGTGTAGTGTGTGTTTGGATCGTATCTTGTCAAAGGCTACTCCAGGGGAAAGGAAGTTTGGGCTGTTGACTGAGTGTGATCATCCGTTTTGTATACAATGTATTCGTAATTGGCGTAGCAGTGCTCCTGTTTCGGGAATGGATGTCAACAGTACGTTGAGAGCTTGTCCTATATGTCGCAAACTCTCTTATTTTGTTGTCCCTAGTGTGGTCTGGTACTCTTCTCCTGAGGAGAAGAAGGAAATTATCGACATATACAAGGCTAAACTCAGGTATAGTTACTAACTGCAATAAAAACTTGATTTTGAGCTGGCTTCAAATTTGATTTTGCTTAGTAGATACAATTTGTGTTCCATTCCAATCTTGCAGATCAATCGACTGTAAGCACTTCAACTTTGGAAATGGAAACTGCCCATTTGGAGCAAGTTGTTTCTATAAGGTATGTATTTTCCTCTATTCTTTATTGTCAGGCAAAGCAGCAGACGAATGATTTTTAGTCTTACTCATTTTTGGTGTTGCTATATAGCATGCATATTCTGATGGTCACTTGGAAGAGGTTGTTTTACGGCATCTTGGTTCTCAAGAAGGAGAAACTGTAATAACAGACAGTATCAGGTCTTTACCCAATATGATCAACTTCAGTCATCATTCATTGTCATTAGCCTTATCCTCTGATAATAATAATGTGTTACTGATTTCAGGCTATCAGAGTTCCTTGGTGGCCTGCAGATTTTCTAAAATATTTTTTCCCAGATAAATCGAATGTAAGTTCCAAAATCTATTTGTAATTATTAGAGATAAGTGTTTTTTCATGTTTTAAAAACTTGAAATCCATGAAAAGTCAGCTTATTGGTTTCTCTTTTGTGACTTTCTCTCCTAATACAGAACACAAGGTGGTGATGACAACTTAATATTCTTATCAAACTCATTTTGATTCTGAGTTTTGACAATCCTCTTAAATAAGGTGAAGTAATGTTTATTTATCTTTATCTTTCAGATTATCGTACTAGAATTTTCCTTGTTGGCTGATTCAAGCTATCTTCTTATTATAGAAATGTAGACATGCTCAGAGAGGATAATAGTTAAAAAGAGATAAGGACACAGGAGAAACTCAATGTAATAATATTTAGATAGGGAATGTTACTCTACTACACAATAATGTAAAAAAAAATGTGTGTGAATATACCAACAAATAATGTAAATAATGCTTTCATAGCACTCCGTCTGTAAGATATTTTAGATAAATAAAATTTGAGTTTCTATTCATTTAAACATCTGTATGTTATAGAAAGAAAGAACATGAAGAGAGACGAAGAGAGTGATGTTTTCCTTTATTGAGATTTGATACAGCAACAGAAAAAAAATAAAAATACAGAAGAACATTAAGAATGATCTTCTACCATCTGAGAATGGCAAATCCAGAAAGGATGAGAGAAGAGATGATCATGATAATAGACATTCCTGGGAAACAAGAGGCTCCTGTCTGTGACTCTGAATCGTACTGTGCGGAGGCGGTAAAGACAGAGGAGAGCGTCATTGTGGCGAAAACAGCCATCGCTGTGTATTGATTGTAGCCAGAAGCCATGTTTACTAAATTTGACCCTCTCAAAACCAATTATGTCACCTTTGGCTTTGGCTTTACCAATGTTGTTGTTTTATAGGGAAAGAAGAAGTTCGTGGGGACGTGAAGAGCATAAGGTTAATGCTCATTTCATAAAACCCCACTTTCTGTTTGTTGGTCAACGATTGTTATTGTAATGACTAATGACCTATAGAACAAAACCCATCTAACATGAATCTTCTTTTAAATGGATTTGGTGAAAAGACCAAGTTTTAAAATCATCATACGTGCGATGAAAGAATACCCAATTTGAAGCATGAGCCCAATGATAGTTTATAGGCCCAAATAATTTTGATTTATAGTCACAGACAGGACAGGAGCCTCTTGTTTTATGAGTTGAATTGGGCCGAAGATGATACAATATAAAGCATGAGACCAATAGAGGACTGACCAGTTTCTTACCTTCGTTCGTCGAAGAATCGAACAGTCCCTTAATTTTTCCAGATTCAGATTAATAGCCTATGTATCATCTGTTTGGATGTGTTAGGCTCTTTTGAATTTCTTAAAATTAGTCTAGATTTTGATTTGTGATATCCTTGTTATACAAAATTTGAATTTTTCAGAAAATTCATACTTAATTTCATGGTAGACTTGTCGAACACTGTGATTTGTTTGGGAAAAAAAAGGTTTAGTTTATATTCATTACGTACGTGATGCATGATGCTTAGTATGCATTAAGATAGAGTATATGATCCGTGCTCCATCATTACTTGCTATTATCGATCGATACTTACTATTATTGATCCTTAAAAGCTGATTTTTGCATGCGCATTATTTTCAATATGCTATTTTGAAAATATTTTTTGATGATGATGATTGTTTTATTTCGGTTATAAGTTATAAACGGACTCGTTTTTGTGATTGAATTATGGGCTTTTGATATCACATCAAATGTTATTTATGTGGAAATGAATTGAGAAAAAATGATGATTTTATCTTGCACCTATTCTTAAGTTTGGCTTTGATGTGTTTGGCTTTTGATGCTATATTTCTGTCAAAGAATCCTGAATTTATTTATTTATTTAGATTCGGTTGATTGTGTCGTAAAATGGAAGTTACTTCAAAATAAGCCTCCTTGCAAGAGTATATATACTATATTACTTTTAGATAGTGAAAATTGGTTATTAGTTGTCGTTTAGAAAGAAGGAAATTTTAAGAAAAAATACTGATCGTAAACTATAACCAATGTATGTATTAGTATACTTTGATACTTCAAACACACGTGTGTGGTGCGGGGATGAGACAGAGAAAGAGGTTGGTCTTGTTCTTGTCTTTGACTCTAAACCAGTCTTTTTCGATACATTTTTCTTCACTCACAAGTCTATCATCATGTTTCTAACGAAGACATTTATTTTATTTATATTTTGTAACAAAAAAATGAAGACCCACCTCTTGCTTCTTCTTCACATCCCCATTTCATCTTCTCTCTGTCTCTCTCTATTAGAGACTCTCTCTACTCTACCCATCAATCTCAACAAACACTACTTTCTATCTCTTTCTCTCTTTGTCATATCCATTACGCATATTCGTATCATTCCAAAGCAATCCCCACAAATCATATCATCCTCTCCATCTTTCCTTGCTTCTTACAATCTCTCCAATTTCAAATCTGTATACTCTTCTTCAAAAAGGCTCCACCAGTCCAAAATGATGATGAGGAAACCGGACATTACTACGATCAGAGACAAAGGCAAGCCAAATCATGCATGTGGTGGTAATAACAACAAACCGAAGCTAAGAAAAGGACTTTGGTCGCCTGATGAAGATGAGAAGCTGATAAGATACATGTTGACTAATGGACAAGGATGTTGGAGTGACATCGCTAGAAATGCTGGTCTTTTACGTTGTGGTAAAAGTTGTCGCCTTCGCTGGATCAATTACTTGAGGCCTGATCTTAAACGTGGATCCTTCTCTCCTCAGGAGGAGGATCTCATCTTCCATTTGCATTCCATTCTTGGTAACAGGTAAACTTTACAATGAGTCTCAGATTTGAAACAATTTGGCCCTAAATGATTTTAGTGCATAACTGTTTACATTTTATCGTCAGGTGGTCTCAAATAGCTACTCGGCTTCCAGGTAGAACAGACAACGAGATCAAAAACTTTTGGAACTCGACATTGAAGAAGCGGCTTAAGAACAACAGCAACAACAATACTTCATCAGGATCATCACCTAACAATAGTAATAGTAATTCCTTGGACCCAAGAGATCAACATGTGGATATGGGAGGCAACTCAACTTCATTGATGGATGACTATCATCATGATGAAAACATGATGACAGTGGGGAACACCATGCGCATGGACTCTTCCTCCCCATTCAATGTTGGACCAATGGTTAATAGTGTGGGCTTAAACCAACTTTATGATCCCTTGATGATATCAGTGCCGGATAACGGATATCACCAAATGGGAAACACAGTGAATGTGTTCAGCGTTAATGGTTTAGGAGATTATGGAAACACAATTCTTGATCCAATTAGCAAGAGAGTATCAGTAGAAGGTGATGATTGGTTCATTCCCCCCTCGGAGAATACCAACGTCATTGCTTGTAGTACAAGCAACAACCTAAACTTACAGGCCCTTGATCCTTGCTTCAATAGCAAAAATCTTTGTCATTCAGAAAGCTTCAAGGTAGGGAATGTGTTGGGGATAGAGAATGGTTCTTGGGAAATAGAAAACCCTAAAATCGGAGATTGGGATTTGGATGGTCTCATCGATAACAACTCTTCTTTTCCCTTCCTTGATTTCCAAGTCGATTGACAATTTCTCTCTTTTCATTTCATTCTATCTTCTTTTACTCATTCCTTCTTATTCATTCTTATACACATATTTTTTAACATGAAGTGGATCGATCTTTTTTCTAAAAGAGTCTCATTTTTTTGTGGCAAAAAAGTCTTTAAAAAATAATAATTCAGAATTGGTATATTCTCTTCTTGTCCCTTTGTTTTCCCATCATATGTATTTTATTATTCACAATAATATTGCTCATAGAAACGGGAGAAACGGGAGAGATATGATATGCATAGCTTATATCTTTAGTTGGAGGAACCAATCACCATGCATGGTTACATTAGTACATGAAATGTGAATAGGAAGGTACATTGAGATTTTATTTGCTGAGGAAGTACTTAAATAATGGCCCACACAGCAGTGAGGTGATTAGTTGTTTCATTTGTATAGCTTTCTCTTTCTTTTCATATACTTTTCTGTACAAATCTGAGTTTGATTGATGTGTAAAACGCGGTTTCGTAATAAGAAAGCATTATCAGCTTTATCATTCTCTCTCTACCTAAAATTCGAGTTAATTACGACTCAAAAAAAAAAACTATTCGATCGTAAATATATTGCTTAAGAAATTGTAAACAATGCAGCTGTTCAGTATAAAGGATATTCCCCGATACGTTTCACATCAATTTAGAAAATTTACATTCTATTAACTTTGATTGGTATGAAATATGAATAAGTAAATAAAAAAAAGGGAACAAATCCAAAAAGTATTCTAATTACTTTACACAGAAAATTTTAAGAATTGTAAGAAAAAACTCAAAACGTATACTTAAAGAAACGGATATAACAAAATGATGTTTTGGCTAAAAACCTAAATTTAAGGTTTGCCATGATTGATGGAAAAAATGTCTAGCATGAATGTGGGAGTTCTAGTATAGACCTTGAGGCCTTCGTATATAATTGAGTTTATGGGCCAATGGAGACTCCAAGCCGCAAGGAAACTTTAGGCCTGATATTTCAGTTTTTTGGTTCAACTAGGTTTGGATTTGTTGGTTTCTTCCGAAAAAGGAGATTTGAATGGGAAACCGGATTTCTTCGCTCTGGTTTGTTGGAAAAAATTTCATTCTGTCCAGGTTAGGGTTTGTTCGGATTCGATTCGGTGGTTGACAAAAGTTGATAAAAAAATAAACTATTAGTTGGCTCAGTCGGGGTGCAACAGGTTTTTGTTTCTGTATAGATAATTGGTCTAAAATCAAATTTCAGTTCTGAATCGGTTAAGAAATTTTATTCCGGTTTGATTTCGGTTGTGATTGTTTCGGGGTGCAACATGTTTTTTCCCTCATGTTAACAGAGCACTTATGAATGGCCACAAAAAGAGGAATATTTTGCTTATGAAACTTCCCGAGGTTCTAAAAATAGTTTAAATTATTGAACATATATAAAAATGAAAGTTGAAGCCAAACTAAAGATAAAATAGGAAAGTTAGTAAGATAAAATTAAGAAATCAAATATCGTTTGTATAAATATAGAGCTTCCTAGGTTTGAATGATTGGTTCAGTGGTTAATTATTACTTATTTAAACTTAAGCGTCAAGGAAATTGGATTACAAGAACAACAAACCCACATCATGACTTGTGTTATTATAGTTTTCTCCACCATGAAATAATTAATTTAACGCTAGCTATATAGTAGTGCTTAATTTACTCCACATCAATAAATCATTTCAGAGATAGACACCAATCATAAGATTGATATCTCTCTCGTTACTATATATGAACTTATCGATCATATAGTTTCTTTCATCACACACTCACAAAAACAACCAAATAAACAGAACAAAAATATTAAGGCAATTAGCTTATTTAATGGAGAGAAGAGAGGACCACTACTCAAACTACTTCGTCCAAAGTCCTTCAACGGTTTTCCATGACCCTGAATCCGAATTCCAATCCCCGATTCGATCTGACTCAGCGCCATTGGTCCTATCCAGCGTCAATGAATTCCCGAGGTACTCAGATTTCTTGAGAAACTCCGAAAACAACTTCTTGTATGAGGATGATGAGAAAAGATTGGTGCCATTGGGGACCTCCAATTCGAGTTGGTGGATCGTCCTCCAAGTAGGTTGGAGGTTTTTGTTTAGCTTAGGAGTGGCATTGCTTGTCTTCTACATTGCTACTCAGCCTCCTCATCCTAACATTTCTTTTCGAGTAATATAAATCTTCTAATAATCTACTAAGCTAGTACCAAATTTTGTTGATGCATGCATGGAGTTTTAACGATGAGCTTGAGTTTTGGCTTGTATACTCTACCTAAAAAAAGTATGTAATTTTACAGATTGGGAGGTTTAATCAGTTCATGTTAGAAGAAGGTGTGGATTCACATGGAGTGTCGACTAAGTTCCTCACTTTCAATTGCTCTACCAAGCTCATAATAGATAACAAGTCTAATGTCTTTGGCCTTCACATTCATCCTCCATCTATCAAATTCTTCTTTGGCCCACTCAACTTTGCAAAGGCGCAAGTAAGTCTTAAGAGATATATTTATTTAATATCAACTTCAGTTACCATATGCATTCATACATCTCTTGTTTCTGTAAAGGGACCTAAACTATATGGGTTGAGCCATGAGTCGACAACATTTCAGCTATACATAGCAACAACGAACCGGGCGATGTATGGGGCGGGAACAGAGATGAATGATATGCTTCTGTCGAGAGCTGGATTGCCTCTAATACTGCGGACGAGTATAATTTCCGACTATCGAGTTGTCTGGAACATTATAAACCCTAAGTACCATCACAAAGTCGAGTGTTTATTGCTCCTTGCTGACAAGGAGAGGCACAGCCATGTTACAATGATAAGAGAAAAATGTAGATTGGTATCTTGATCAAAGATTATATCCAAAGAGATGCCATAAGAGAGCTAATAATCAGTATGACGACCAACTTAAGAGAAAATAAAAAAAACTTCGAATGATACGGGAGAATTCTATAATAAGAGGCTATGAAAATTTTCCATAGCTCATAGGTTTTTAAAGATTTTGTTCTCGTAATAGTTTCCATTTTTTTTTGTGCATCGATAGTTTCATGTTACCCAATTAATCAATTCATCTACAAACAATATAGACCCACTTGCGGCTATATATATTGGTGCACAAAGTTCTTCCACATTATTGGCTCCTCTCTCCAAATCCATCATTAATACATCAAATAGTTGATTTATCTTAACTATTTGAATGATGTGACTATCACAGAATTTCTTATATACTTGCGGATTCAGATTGTATATATCAAATAATATTCTTTAAAAAATGACACTAATAAAGCAACCAGACAATATAAAAATAGTGGCGCGTGCCCGATGTGTGTGTAGACATAATGGAGTCATTCTTGAGTGTTGATGTCTTTGTAATTAAATCATTTCCGAGAGACGTCAAGTGCTTTTCTATGAAATATTTAAGTCATGGTACTTTTGTACTTTTTATGTACTCTTCATAGAAGGAATTGTCTGTGTTAACAAAAAATAATTGAAGCTTTTGATATTAGAGTGCAGAGTGCAGACTACATAACTAAATGCTAAGCTAACCAGAAAGTAAAAAAATCTAACAAATTCATCCGCGAATCATTTTGCATATCTTTTGCCAATATTTTGAGATATGAATGATATGATCAACATATATTTTAAATAGTAATAATAATTAAACAGCGGAAAGATTATAAAAGTAGATGATAAGAAACGTGAGGTATCAAATGTATCGTGATGGATAAATTAGGTAAGATGAAGGCGCATATATAACTATATAAAAACACTGCATTAAGAAATGCGAAAAAAAAACAAAGGCTAAACTAATTAATATTTGTTGCATCTTAATTGGGAATCCTACGTAGCCCACTTTTGTTGTATAAAACTGTTACGTTGATTGTGACTGTTACGTTGAGTGTGACTTCAGCGACTACGTCACGTCTCTCATACGTTTTTTCTTCATTGAACAATTTTGGTTTCATGCATAAATCGAATATTCGACCATACTCCAATTCTTGGGATTTCTGATCAAAATTTACAAGTGTTTTCCTGGATTTGAGCAAGAAACTCTGGAGTCAATAAACCAAATGATTAATCAATCAATAGTTTATCAGTTTCTCTCTAAATCAATGGTCTTTATAGACGCAAAAGAGGGACGCTTAGACAAAATTTGCTTAACGTTTTCACGAATATTTGCAGATCTTAAAGTTTAGAAATTTAGATGCATGAACTTGCAATTTTATTATATGAAATGAGACGTTATATCAATATATCATGTTATAATTTGGATTCTTAATCTGATAATGCGAAAATGATTTAAAGCAAGATATAAAGACATTCACACATGATTTATATTAGTTTAACTTTTTAAAATAAATTTTACGTCCACTTTCCAACGTTACATACTCTAATCTATTTTGAAATTGTGATCAATGATCGATCGATCAACATGTTACGCAGATCACACAACATATTCAACATATCAGTCTCCACAACACAATATTTCATAAAAAAGATTACGCAAATTGGTGTGTCGTATATAAATGAACGTTGTAAACTTGTAACTAAGTGGCATAAACTAGCTATTCCCGCAATTTCGACAACTGAATTCCCAACTTTTTACAAAAGTTAATTTAAAAAAAAAAAGTTAATATAAAGTAAAGAAAAGGTAGGATGTGCATTACTTTTTATATATAAAGCAAAGTTTGGAGAACGTATGGACAAAAAATGAATATGAATGGAATTTGTGTATAAATTGGAGCCAAGTGTACTTGGCACACGCTTATTCAATTGAAGCCAAGTATTGGCACACGCCTATAAATAATCCCCTCTAAACTCTCCTAGATACTCACTCATCACTACTCATCTCAAGTTCACGTGACTACTTATATAAGCGTTGACTACATAAAGGTAAGATATTCTCTCCACATATCTCATAAGTTCTATGATTTTTCTTAGTATTGCATATATGTTCTCTATCCTACTAGGATATATCAACACAACATACACAAGTTCTCAATTGAATTAGAAGCTCATGAGTAACTATAACTGTATATATAGTTAACTAGATTACGAGTAAGAATGCAATTGTAAAGCCTTTTAATTGAACTTCTTCTTCTTTTTTTGATAAAAGGTTTTTAATTAAAAAAACAAGTAATTAACCATTACAAGCTAGGACAACTAAGTCATACATGTTGAGAGTAGTGAGAGAGTTAAGCAAAAGCTTAATCTAGTCCTTTTAAAAGCTAACAAACATAGTAGAGATTATAAGATGTTTGGTGTAAATAACAACAATACCCAGTTTGTACATGTGTTTAGAAAATAGTTTGGATTATGGTCTAAAATATATAAATTATAAGAAAGATGATGTCTAACGATTCAACATAGCAAAAGATGATGTACACAAATGTTTTTGTTTTACCCATGTAAAAAAACAGAACATTAGTTGTTAAGTTTATAGGTTTATTTTCTACATTAATTTTCACAACTTTTTAGTTTCTACATATTTTTGATTCCATTTTCATAAGAAAATCTTCAGTATATTATTACATTCATATTTATTACTTCTTTATTATTTAAAGTGATCATTCCAATTTTATATATAGAAAATTATTTATTTATTTATGGCAAGGTTGCAACATATAAAAAAAAAGTTGGTATACAAACAAATATCTATACCAGAACGCACAATCAATTAAGTTTTCATCTTCTATATATACTGATCTAAAAATATTAATATAAGGTTTGGGATAATTCAATTTAATCACATCGTTTATAAAAAGCGGTTAACTCTACGATAACTAAATAAATTGTGTTATATGAAAAGGGGAAGTGGCAATGTAGGTAATGGAATTGACGTTGATGGCTTGAAAAAGATGGCCTTATCTTGCGGAACAAACAATTACATACACGACACGCACTATATACAACTCACCTGTGTTGGTCTCTGTTGCCATCTTTTATGTTATTGTTTTCCGACTGTCGCCTTCCTTTAACTAATATTATAATTTTAAAGATGTTCATAAATCACAGTAGAAAGCTTGTTTTTGCTAAAATGAACATGACACGGATCATACAAAAAATATATTTTACACTATAGCTATATACCGATTTAATCTTAGGTACTTTGAATCGTGCTAAAACTAAACGGCCTTCTCAAAACCCTCCCTCTTTTCCTCCCTCCCTCAGAAACCCCTCCATCGACAAATAACGTTATGCAATTCTCTAAACAATGCTCGACAAGCATGTGTTTTTAGTAATGCTACAACTTATTTCTCTTTTCAACGTCCTAAGAGGCATCAAAAAGATCAAAGATCTTGGAACCGAGGTCCTATGCAAGGAATCATTATAAAGTACCATGTTATTTTTTTAAATAACATCGTTTTCTTAATATAATTTATAAATACCGTTATTTTTACCGAAATTTCATATATATGTCAGTTTTATACTTTGTACGATAACGCCAAAAACTTTAATTATCGCCAAAATTGTAAACGGTATTTTCGTCGTTTAGTTATTTACCAAAAATAAAATGACGATTGCAACTTATTTAGTTAAAATACAAAAAAAAACTAATATATTAATTGAGCGGACGGAATTTTTTTCCAAAATCCCGATGTGTAAATATGAGAACGTTTCGAGGATAACTTACAAATTAAACATTAATAAAAATGATAAAGTGTAGTTAGGAGCTAAATTGTGATAGTAAACATCTATCTCTAATATTATTAAATGAATTATAATACTATTTTAATCATAGTATTAAATTTCTTTAATTAAAAATATAAATAATTTCAATTTAATTCTATACCAAATTAACCCGAAAATATTTTATCTAACATACACAAAGACACATAAAAGTTTTGATAACTGCCTAAAAAAATAAGCTTTTGAATTATTAATTAGTTGTTATTCAATGATAAAATAACATTATTTGTCAACTAGTGAATTCCAATTACGCAAAATGATTCACTTTTTTAGTGGAAAATATCAAAGAAAAATGAGAAGTTTATATGAAAATAAACTCTTTCCCACTATGATGAATACATGTAAGAAAACTTTCATGAAAAGAAAACTTATTTACTCAATATAAAAATAGAAGACTCTTTATCTTTCACGAGTAAAAGTTCACGAAAACCATATTTTCCTATTGATTAAAGAAATCATAGAAGTTAAAATAATCAACAAGGGCAAGCCAAAAACTTCTAGTGTGGGATTTACTTAATAGAAGTATATATATTACGATGTTTATGCGTACCTATTTTCCCTCAATGAGAAGAGAAATTCCATAATATTGGTGTCTTAAGTTTGGACGGAAATAAAGAGCAGCAAAAAAGTTAGGGAAGGAAACCTTTGTTTTCTTCAATAATTATAGAAAATAATTTCTTTTATTGATTTAGATATTAAATAAGCAAAGATATGCATGCTCATTACGTGTCTATAAATAAAAACACGTTTGTACATAGCATCTACTATAAACGTTCCTTTTGCTTCCCCGATTCTTCGAAACACTTATTGATATCTTCAGACACAACAAATTAATTACAGAGACAGTTACAGAGGAAAAAGATCTATGACGGAAACTGGTGATGATCTTGCTACGGTGAAGAAGCCAATCCCATTTCTCGTTATCTTCAAAGATTTAAGGTGTGTGTTTATGTATTCATGAAATGGTGATGAAATTTTTGAAAGAAGTGATGCATAACATTAGTTTATTTATGTAAAATTGCAGACATGTATTCAGTAGGGACACAACTGGGCGAGAGATTCTAGGCATCGCGTTTCCAGCAGCTTTGGCTTTAGCTGCTGATCCAATCGCTTCTCTGATTGATACCGCTTTTGTCGGGCGTTTAGGAGCGGTTCAGCTAGCGGCGGTTGGAGTTTCCATTGCCATATTCAATCAAGCTTCTAGAATTACGATATTCCCACTTGTGAGCCTCACAACTTCATTTGTGGCAGAGGAAGACACGATGGAGAAGATGAAAGAAGAAGCAAACAAAGCCAATCTTGTTCATGCAGAAACTATACTTGTTCAAGATTCTTTGGAAAAGGGCATTTCTTCACCTACAAGTAACGATACCAACCAGCCACAGCAACCTCCAGGTAAATTCCGCATATCTCACTCGACATTGATAACTTTTATTAAAGTTTCGATTGTTTTTTTACTGTTGGTTTCTTCTCTCGATCTCTTTTGTTTCAATTTGTTGTTTTTTTGGTTGTATTAAACTTAGCTCCGGATACAAAGTCAAATAGCGGAAACAAATCGAATAAAAAGGAGAAGAGGACCATTAGAACAGCATCAACAGCTATGATCTTGGGGTTAATCCTTGGCCTTGTGCAAGCTATTTTCTTGATTTTCAGTTCAAAGTTGCTTCTAGGCGTCATGGGAGTGAAACCAGTAAGTTTTCAGAAATATACATATTTTGTTGGGATCTATAGCATAAAATGTTTTGACTAATTTGAGTTGAATTTGGATAACAGAATTCACCAATGTTATCACCAGCACACAAGTACTTGAGCATACGAGCTTTGGGGGCTCCTGCATTGCTTCTATCTCTTGCTATGCAAGGCATCTTTCGTGGATTCAAGGACACCAAAACTCCTCTCTTTGCCACTGGTAATTAAGTTGTTAACTTAGATCATCTTTAATGATCACTCTCCTTACTTCTTATAATATTTTGCCTTAATGCGTGAAACAGTCGTAGCAGATGTTATCAACATAGTTCTCGACCCCATCTTCATTTTTGTGCTTCGTCTAGGGATCATCGGTGCAGCCATTGCCCATGTCATTTCTCAGTAAGAGAAATCACTAAAAAAATTCCACACATGCAAAAGTGATCATTATTGAACAAAATCGCTAGGCGCACTCTTGTTTTTCTACAGCTATAAATAGACTTGTGAAGTCATAACCTCAAACAAAAACAAATGATTTGTTTGTGTACGTGAAGGTACTTCATGACTCTAATATTGTTCGTCTTCCTCGCAAAGAAAGTTAATTTGATTCCACCAAACTTCGGGGATTTGCAGTTTGGAAGGTTCCTTAAAAATGGTACGTATGGATGCATATTTATTAAAAGTTGTGGTTCTTGCAATAATATTTTTTTTTAAAAACAAGATCCGTCGTAGGAGCTAATGCACAGAGTCCAAAAATAAATTAACAAAAAATTTATCTATATAATAATAGAATTCAATCAAATAAGGTCTATATTTAAAATATTGAATATTTTGAAATATATAGTTAAGAAAATGAGAAATGTGGATATATGTCTAACAAGTATAGTATTAAAAATGAAAGGGCTACTATTGCTGGCGAGGACCATAGCAGTGACGTTTTGTCAGACCTTAGCAGCAGCAATGGCGGCGCGGCTGGGTACAACACCAATGGCTGCTTTTCAGATTTGTTTACAAGTATGGTTAACTTCTTCTCTTCTCAATGATGGTCTTGCCGTTGCTGGTCAGGTAATCATGTTTTCTCGTTGTATTAATTTATGTATAGTTTATATGGTTGATCAAGTTGTATGTAGAAAATGATCATTCAATACGTTGCAGGCGATTCTGGCTTGTTCGTTTGCTGAGAAGGACTATAACAAAGTGACTGCTGTTGCATCCCGTGTTCTACAGGTTCGGTCCAAAAATCACATTACCAAACCTTTCTTTAAAAATAAAATAATTGTGTAACTAAAACAGAAATGAATTTGATACGCAGATGGGTTTTGTGTTAGGACTTGGACTGTCCGTTTTTGTTGGACTAGGTCTCTACTTTGGTGCCGGAGTTTTCTCCAAGGACCCTGCTGTTATTCACCTCATGGCCATCGGAATACCGGTAACTAATAATCAAATAATAATTACTATAGTATAAAAATCATTTTAAAAGAATTTTACTAATGAGAAGAGGTTATATATATTTATGCAGTTTATAGCAGCAACGCAGCCAATAAACTCTCTCGCCTTTGTATTGGATGGAGTCAATTTTGGAGCATCTGATTTTGCTTACACTGCATACTCCATGGTATGCACACTATATATACTATGAAATGATTAAAATTCCTTTTTTTTTTTTTGAAATGACTTAAACTTTGTCTATCTTTTTTTCTTGTAATCCAATTATGATAAATCAGGTGGGAGTGGCGGCCATAAGCATTGCAGCAGTAATATATATGGCAAAGACCAATGGTTTCATAGGAATATGGATAGCTCTTACAATCTATATGGCTCTCCGGGCTATTACTGGAATTGCCAGGTATTTAAATTGGGCCTTTACTATAGCCCACTATAGTAGAAGCAGTATTTGACTGAGTGTTTGAATTTATGCAGGATGGCGACAGGAACTGGACCGTGGAGGTTCTTGCGTGGACGATCATCCTCTTCATCTTCCTAGGACTTAGTTTATTTATAACGAGTTGCATCTCTTCTTCCTTCTTCGTTTTTGTTTATGGTTCTTGTGTTTGTTTTTCAACATTTTGTTCGAGAGACCGTTATCATATTATCAGTTTCACATAAATAATGCATATTTTTAAGTCATTAAAATATGGAGCCCTCTGCCCTCACTGGCTTTTCTACCCAAATAGAATATTCTGTATGAGTATGTTTCAGCTAGACTAGATGGTTCAAAGATATCCGGTGTCCAAGTGTCGATTTGGTGTTGGTTAAAAAAAATGTAAGAAAAAAAAGCTGGATCTTATCCTTTTACTAAAGAAAATCTGACCACAGTTATTTCCTTAGTTAAGAGCCAAAATTAGGCTCAGATTTTAATTAATTGAACCATTAGATTTGTTCTTACTCAATTTCTATGTATTTTAATAAGTTTCACTTCTAAAAGTGTTTTCTAAAGTTTTTCAACTATGTACTTCAAATCTTAAGACTGTTTTTAATGAATCCAAAATTTACACTTTAATTCAAATTTTCAACTTGTGATTAACAAATAATTATACTTTATAGGTATTAATTTCCTTGCACTTTTTGGAATGTCCTAGATTATACTTCTTGGTATTCGTTTAACTCAAAACATTTCATATTACAATAATATATCATTCATTTTAACTTGATGACAATAACTCAATTCCAAAAGGAGCCAAGACATACAAAGCAAGGCACCAAGTCCATGACCAGTCTAAGAACACAAGTGCAGTTGTCATAAAGAGTAAACTTAATCTAAGCGACATGAGAAACCACAATCTCGTCAATGACAGGACCACATAAAGATACAGTATCAGTCTTCTTGGTATGGTAAAAACCACTGAAGAAAGTAATTCTAGTTCTTGCCTCAACCGCCTTGAACTTGAAACTCGCGGTCTTGACATGACCTCCACCAACGGAAGTGTGTGGTACTTTGAGTGTATCTCTGGCTGCAAAAGCTTCAACCATCATGGAACCATGGCAGTCATTCTTAGCATCTCCAACGACGAAGGAGAGGGTGTAAGTTTGACCAGGAGAGGTTCTAATGACTTGTGCAATGGCACTTTCTTTGCCTGCAACTAGCTCGATCGCAGCATGTCCAAAGGGGACATTAAAGTACTTAGAGTCTATGAATTTCACTGCCTTGAGTGACTCTATGATCCAACCAGGTAAAGGTGATGTGAGATCTTCTTGTTTAGGTGGGAGTAGGACTCCTTGTGTGGAGTTCACTAGACGGTGAGGACCTTCTTCGAACCCTCCATTCTTCACCAAGTTCCCTACATGTCAGAAAAATCGAATTATGAAACCAAATTCTTCAACAGATAAAACCGGGACTGGTAATAAGCATTATACCAAACCGAACCAAAGTGAACCAAAAACAGGATTGAACCAAAATTGGACAATTCATTACATACGAATTATTTCTATAGGATTAACAATATCGTCGTGTATATAATATGTATGATTTTTCAAATATTTATCTAAAATCGAACCGAATCTAAACCAAAAGCAAAACTGAACCATGGTATTTTAATTGAGTTCGGTTAAACCGGAAACTAAAACCCTAGGAAATTGAACCAGAACCAAACCAAAGCTTCCAATAATTACCTCTGGTGTAGATTGGATGAACAAGCTCTTTAATGGCGACAGCGTCCAACAAAGGACCACAAGCAGGATCTTCTTGAACTCCAGGATTGTGGAAAGTCACAGTAACTTGAGAAGTCTTGGCGACGAAGGCCCAAGCGTACACGTCACCTCCGAAACTGTTGTAAAGTGTTTGAAGTGGCAAGTCACCGGACTGAGAAGGTACAGAGACTCTAAGAACTTCGTCTTGTGCACAAGTTCTCGACGCACCAAACGTGAGTGCGTAGAGAGAACCTGGCTTCACTTCTAACTTCTGAGAGATTGTAGCTTCGTTTCCGAGCCTCACGGCGTGGACTCCATGAGCCACTGGGAAGTACATGCCTCCTGGCTGAGGACCGCCGGCGATGTACTCGACGAAACCGGTGGTTTCCCATTCGGGCAAGGCGTTTTTGCCTAGTAGAACTGTTTTCTTCATGTCGGTTTTCTTTGGTGACTCTTCGAAGTTTCCATTACGAAGATAACCTGAAGAAGTAAACAGAGAGATAAATCTTAGATCTAGAGACTAAGATTGAATCTTTTTCTTCCAAAAACACCAAATCTTGCTTTAGAATCACAAGTAGAGAAGACCCATCTTCCAGAATCGAAAACTTGTCAAAAGCAAAACAGAGCAAACCAGTGCAAACCATAGACAGTGAGTGTGTGTGTGTGTGCGCGCGATTTACCTTCAGAAGCAGGAGCTCCGAGAGCAGCACCACAGATGAGTAGCAAGATAGGTAGAATAATGGCTTTGGGAACCGCCATTGTCTCTGTTGTTCTTCCTCGGAGAAGAGTGAGTGAGGGGAGCTTCAGGGGAGAGAGAAAAGGTCCGAAGAATTTGAGATTGTGAGAGGAAGACGATCTCGAGATGCTACGACTTTATACAAGTGAAAGGATTAAAAGCGAGTGGAGAGAGAGGAAATCACGTAGAAAGAGGTAATGTGACTGGACCCCAACGATGGATTTTGTCTGTCTGTCTTACTGAACCGAAACCGACTTTTCTCCTTAATTCATGCTCTCTAATCTCGTATTGGCACTTGTGCCTTGCTTCATTTCTTCCTAAGATATTTGTGGCCTTTTATTTGGTAATTTTTGTACAGTAATTAGTAAATTTTGTATGGTAATAAGAGAAATTGAGAGGAACTAAAGTTAGCTAAATGAGACAATATTGAGAAGATCAAAGATGAGAGGAGATAATTAGAGAATGAGTTTTCCTTGGTTAGTGTTATTGATATATGCTTGTTACTGTAGAGATATTGAAATTTTACTACATAAATCTAAAAATGTTTTCATGCATGCATATACATAGAGTTATTGTTTCCTCATAACAAAGCTAGTGGGAATTTTGTCGTCTTTGATGGTAAACTATCTTGGAAATGATACTTAGTATGCGTAGAGATATGGCTGATGTCAAAAATTATCGATGTGCTAACTAAACAGAGCAAATATTCTCAAGACTTCAATATTAAACTACTACATTATAGTAAATATACTCTACCTCATCATATAAGCGTTTTAAAAAAGAACTGGTCTAACATGTAAAAAAACACAAAATATACCACTAACTTAGTTTATAAATCTCAAAACATCGGTAATGAACAACCAAGTCACATATAGGCGGCAGGCGGCAGCATCTATAAAACACACGTATATTATTAATAACGATTACCGAGTTATTAAAGTATCATTTACTTTGGCATAAAGTTAATTGCACATTCAAAATCAGATTCTTTTTCATATTGTTTATGCTTGACAAGATCGTATAAGAATTGCACAAGATATCATCAGATTGTTGGCTCTTTTTTTGTTGATCGTAATAACGGGAATTGCGGCAGATGCAAAGGTAATTATGGAGGAAGAGAAGGCGTTGGCAATTCTGCCTTTGGCTGGTTCCAATAATAATTGGCATTTTAAATGAATATCTCTATCTATACAAAATCAGAGGCATGTGCAATATTATGACTATAGGCTTGTTATAGTCAGCGAATGCATGTGGCTATCAGCTGAATAATAGAATAAACACATCACTAAATTACGTGTTGTGTAGGGTCCTTGGCGTTTTCTATCTATTTATGTTATCCACTCGATACATTTGCCCCCATGCGGCCGCGATTGCTCCATGTTGCAATTATTAATTACGAATGGTTATGTCTAGCTTTCACTTGCCTTCTCTTATTTTTGATCAGATTAACTCGTTGTAAGTTGTAACCATAATAACACACACTAGATTAGACAAGTGTTTTGCTCGGGAATATAAAACCTAAAAACATGTTTTGTAAGCTATGATATACTAATCAATTAATTTAGTAGTTTTAGTTAAATAAGAGAGAGTAGTTGAGTTTAAAGTAAAGATGCTTTGTAGTTGGGTAGTTTGTACATTGATGTCTACATTGAATAATCAACCCCAACAACAAAAAATAATAATTTGTATGGGACTTTACCTCATAGAAAGCTGGCCTAAAACTAGTTTGGAGCCCAAATGTATCATTTTACCTTTCATTGATAAAAGTTTTGAGCCCAATTTTAAATCATAGAAAGTTGGCCCAAAACCAGTTTGGAGAACAAATGTTTTTCGATCATCTTCTCTCTCGTTTTAGTGGGGCTGGTCGAGAAAGGTTCTTGATACTATAATTCAAATTCTTACTTGAGTTTCTCCCTCTCGTCTTCTTTTAGATTTGGTGTTATTATCGTAAAGGAAGACTTGGCTACTCTAACGTTTCGGGGAGATTTATGTTTGGCAAAAAAATCAAGATCATTTGTAGTCATTAGATCATTAAATAGATAAATTGCATATTAAATTTTCTGTTGTGCACAAATAAGCAAAACTGTGTGATGGCATATTTCGTAAAAAATATTGTTACAATGTCACCATCGGTGTTTTTAGACAATAACAAATTTACCAAGTCAAAGATTTTGGATTTCTAAGTTTTTATTGCTCTACAGATTTTTCTCTTCTATATATATATGATTATTTGGTAAAATACTTAGGAAAGTTTTGGGTTAAAAATGCAACAGCTGTCTATCCAAAAATTCCAATATTGTATAGTGAAGAACACAATTGTGATGTGACGTGGAAGCTTTTGATTGGAAGAAGCAACACGCACTCGGTTTCTTTGGCTGCATCTTAAAAACATCGTTGATTAAGGTTGAGATGAGAAAAGCACCTTATCTCTGCGTCCAAACCAAAACTCACAGAGCTCACCAAAAGAGACGACCCTTTTTCTACTACACAAAGAAACTACTGATTAATTCATTAATACTAATAGAGTTATTAACATTACCGATCCTTATATTATTATATTAAATATAAAAAAAAAAAAGAGAAAGAAG
>Ga0041059_1000913_pt1 | contig 23376 bp, 7 predicted proteins | sample AraColnosormetaG_FD_56232 | JGI IMG/M metagenome (GOLD analysis project Ga0041059, IMG submission 56232) | Arabidopsis roots microbial communities from North Carolina, USA - Col MF nosort | ecosystem: Host-associated > Plants > Roots > Unclassified | place: USA: North Carolina | collected 2013-09-02 | reverse complement strand
AAAAAAAAAAAAAAAAAACTTATAACTTCTTTTTAAAATACAAAAAATAAAACTTATTAAGCAATTCTTTATTAGGTTTCTCGTGGCGATGGAGAATTCTTACGACTCAAGCAAGTGGTCTGATTCTACAACTCCATATATGGTCTCGTGGTCACTACAATCTGAGTCCTCTGATTCTGATTGGAACCGGTTTAATCTTGGCTTCTCTTCTTCCTCCTTCGGTGGTAATTTCCCGGCTGATGATTGTGTCGGTGGGATCGAAAAAGCTGAGTCACTTTCAAGAAGCCACCGTCTAGCGGAGAAAAGACGCCGTGACCGGATAAATTCTCACCTCACTGCTCTCCGGAAACTTGTCCCCAATTCCGACAAGGTATGTATGACTCTCACAACTGAAATACTCTCGGTTCAGTCATGAAACTTCAATTTGAGCAAACCGGTTTATATCTGATTTCGGTTAAAGAATTTTTAATTCGAGTTGACCGGTTTATTTTCTAGCTGGGTTATGTAAACCGATTTTGACTTGACTCTACTGCAGTTAGACAAAGCAGCTCTATTAGCAACAGTGATTGAACAAGTGAAAGAACTCAAACAAAAAGCAGCAGAATCACCAATCTTCCAAGATCTTCCAACAGAAGCAGATGAAGTAACTGTACAGCCTGAAACTATCTCTGACTTTGAATCAAACACAAACACAATCATCTTCAAAGCTTCTTTTTGCTGCGAAGATCAACCCGAAGCAATCTCAGAGATTATTAGAGTTCTCACAAAGCTTCAACTCGAAACAATCCAAGCAGAGATAATCTCTGTTGGGGGAAGAATGAGAATCAATTTCATCTTAAAAGATAGCAACTGCAATGAGACTACAAACATAGCTGCTTCAGCAAAAGCTTTGAAGCAATCTCTCTGCTCTGCGTTAAATCGAATCACATCTTCTTCTACGACTACTTCTTCAGTTTGCAGAATCAGAAGTAAAAGACAGAGATGGTTCCTCTCTTCTCATTATTCTCACAATGAATAAATTTCACAATATACATATACATAGTATAACACAAACCTCATTATTACTAAAGGTTTTTTCCGCATTTTGGTTTAGATTTGTTCCTACTAAACCAATCACGATTTGTATATTTCAAGATTTGTATAACCTAAATCTAAATCATTCCATAAGACCTAAGCCAAGAATAACATTATTCGTAATAAACTGAGTAGATAGATTAAGCTTTAACATTAATTGAGAATCCATAACAATCCAACAACAAGGAATAACTTAACTGAAACAAGTTCAGACAAAAGTACTTAGGATTTAAGCGAAAAGACAGAAACAGGGAAGGTCTTGAAGATGAGTCTACTTAGATCGCTGTCTCATCTTTCGTCTCTTCCTCTTCAGCCTCCTCATTCGCTTCTTCTTCCACTGCGAAACCACGCATATACAGAAACTTAGCAGCAACAATAAGAGACGTAGCAGATTGATAGACTAAAATGTATTGGTGAAGATTTGAAAGATGAATACCTTAGCTCTCATGGCGGAGAAACTCTTTTGCTCAGAACCCTAATCGGCGATTTCACGGCGACGGTAACAAGAAGTGGAAATGTAGCGTAACTGTGAATATATACCTTGAAAACCCTAGGGTAGAGGTATATATATATGGGCCTTTTTCTTAGCCCATATAACAATATGGGCCTTTTGCTTATATATTCTTAGCTTTTAAGAAATTTGGACGAGAATCAAAAGTTAAATATTCTTTTTTTCTGTCTGTTAAAATAAATTATTTGTTTGTTTCTATGGGTTTTTAAAGAAAATTTGTTATAAATTTGGCCAACTCATCCATCATATACTTATTAATGTTTTTATATAAAAAAAAACGTATGCATTTTAATAAAATCAGGTTAATGATTAAGATTAAGGATGGAAAAAAAAAGTAAATCACAATAAAATATAGAAATAAGAGATAGGTCTCCGATGAAATAAAAATGCATAGTCAAAATCAACGAAACAAAATGACCAACTCAAAGTCAACAAAATAAAAAGATTTTTTATTCCAAAACAACGAAACAAAATGACCAACAGTTTGTAGAAAAAAAAAAGACAAACACAAGTTTAAAACAACAAAAAGAAAAGCTTTTTAAAGCTCCACAAACAAACAAAGAAACACAGTTTAAAGATAAACGCATACAAACTTAGAACACAAACCAAATCAAGAGTTTAGAAATGATGATTGTTAAAACCCGGCCACACCATGTTGGTATTAGACGTCGTCGCATCACCATTGTTTTCTCCAGCGGTTGTTACATTAGGATATGGTTCTTGGCGAACACCATCATTAGCCGTTATAGTGTTGTTGCTCATGTAAAATTGTGAGTTGTTAATGTTGATTCCTTCGTTTATTCCCAGCTCACTTCTCATGTAATCAAAAGGATCTTGGCTTGGTTGATTCATAGCCATTGTTGGATTATTGATCATGCTGTGATGTTGTAAAGGTTGGGAGACTGACCCAGCCAAACCTTGGGAAGTCATCATTTGGAGACGAAATGGATCCATTTCCAAATGAGGGTTTCCGTTGCTACTGCTTCCTTGATAAAGACGATAGCTTTTAGGGTTTGGATTTCCGTTCTCCATTTGTTGCGGTATTTCATATTTAGGTGGACTAGGTGGAAAAACCCATTCATCAAAAAAGTAATAACTTTTACTCTGCTTAAATATATCGGTGTTGATGAATCTTGTTGCTTCATCTGTCCTTCCAGCTCTTTTATTATCTTGACCGCCTCCTACAAAACCATCATTTGTGGTGGTTTTGAACTCTTCGACTTGTATTTCAAATGGAAACACTGGTGGATCGCGAAGAGGAGGAAATTGCATGAAAGCTAGTTTCTTCCTACAAAGTAGGATAGTATCTCTTGAGAAAGATAACAAGGCATACATCTCACTTTGGTTAAGATCAGCAATTTCACGACCGCTTTGGAGTTGCATCATCAGCTCATCAATGACATGCTCCTTGTTCTTCTTTTTACTCTTCTTCAATTGTTCTTGAAACTTATGTGTCTTCTCTTTTAGGTAGGATTCGACATTTGACTCTTTCTTCTTCTGCACGGACTTCGGTAAAGCGAAAAATTCGTCTAGGAGACCATGAGTCGCCTGAGGAGATGGCCACACCAATGGTCCAACCTTATCGGGGCTGAAAATGATTACAATAGCCCTTACAGCACACAATATGGTTAGCTCTTTCACCTTTTTAAGTAATCCTACCCTCATTTTTTGCAAACTTGTTGCTCTTGACTTGTCATTCTCGATCCATACAAGTTTTACTTTCTTTCTTGTCATGATCACTCTTCGATTTTTATTTCTCTCTTTTAAAATTTTAAATGTTGTTGAGCATATGAATGAAGATTAGCGCGGGAATCCGTTTAAATAGTGTTGAAAAGATGAGATTTTGGAAAATGATACTAGTCAAAAGATGTAAAATTAATTGCTACTTACTAAAAAATATTGAATGTCTATGGTAATGTTTTAGTTAAACCAAACCTTTTAGATCTAAACCAAGTTGAAAATATCAACTCAAAAACTAGAATTTTCCTATGTTTTGGTTATAAAGTTATTTTCAAATATCATAAATACCATAGAAAATTGACTAAAAATGAAACTTATTTTGCTAAAAAAGTAAAAGTTTAAGAACTGAATTCAAAGCTAATTAAAAATTTACCAAACTATATTGGATTTGGTTTTACATTGATTATTCTTTAAAAACAATACTAGTAAACAAAAACTAAAATCCAAATCAAACCATTAACATGTTAAAATCTTTATGTGGTTAATTGTACTATTACAGAAAATTGAAATAACTGAATTTCTGTCCAAATTTAGGTCCTAGTCAATATACCAAATTGATGATTTAATTAATTGTTCTGTCATTATTTAATGCTAATGATTATATTGACTAACATTATTTTCATTGTTGTGAATCATATTAATTCATAGTGTTAGATAATTATTTTGGAAACTAAATGTTGACTATACATTTTCTTCAGTGTAAGTATCATTTTCATATTTACATAGTATGAATTAAATATATATATATATGTATTACCATATGTATACATAAAAGTTGACTCTTGAATTCTTTATTTATAAATTGTTTTTTTTACTTCAGATGTTTTCTTGTTATTACATTGAGACTCTAAACTGAGAATTGTTTATAATTGTTTTATACAAAAAACTGAAACAACAATACTTTTAAGGGAAAAATATAAGAGAATAATATATTCTTAAAACTCTAATGGACATCTTGTATCTTTTTCTTTTTCTTTGTTTAGCGATCTTTTTTCTCTCATCGTTGTGTTGTTGTGGTTGAATGTTTTCTTTTGTGTACGTAGTAACTCTCTTTGTTTCTCGATTTTGTTTTTTTTGGATTCGGTTTGGTACTACTTTGCCAGATTTCAATAATACCAAGATATAGAGGAAAACAATAAAACTAAGCTTTATTCCACATTGTCTGGTGATCTTTCATAAACAACATTGTATGATTTGATTACCAAAATAATCGGTTCTAGAAAAGTTTATGTCAATCTCTATCTAGTATATGAATCACCATACCCATATTTGTGCACTTAAATTATTACGTAACCAAGATATAGAAAAGTGTTGTGATTTCATATAACAAATGAAAATATAATAATCTATTTTGTTGTGTTTTGTATATATAATTATTATAAATTAAATTAATTATTAATATTGAAATATTCATGTATAACCCAGTCAGATATGGGATTATTTTTAATTTAAATTTTGTATAATACTGTTAAAAGATTCGAAATATAATCATAAACAAAAAATAAAATTGATTTTTTCTTGTCAACTTCCAATAAACACCATAGTAAACAAGAAATCACAGGACAAGGGAAATACAGAAACGGAGAACTCTTTTTAGTCAAAGAAAGCTAGGATTCGGACAAAATCATGTCCAAACACTTTGAAGGATGATCGATACAAAAAATTGTAAACTTGAATATGAAGTGTTGGTGTGAGAATACCCAGCTCGAATAATGTAAATAATCTTCTCAACGACAACAATTATGCATCCAGTGATGAACACTTTTTGAAAACGTGTTTCTCTCCATAGTTTCTACATTGATGATTCCTATATTACTAAAACTTAATAGAGATATGTGTAAATATTCTCAGAGATAAACAAAATATAACTATATATAACCTCTGAAACTCGAACAACCAAACAGAAATTATCATATCCTATCAATAATTATATATTAAGGTAGGCACACTGTGAAGGAAGTGTTGAACCAATAAAATTCCCATACAACTTTCCACCATCTCCTCCGATTCTCTTCCACATATACATACTTTATTGGAACCGTAATCTCTTTTACGAATTCCTTGAAAATAAAAATCTTCAAAAAAATAATAAAAATACCCTCTTATTTATCTCTATAGGTAGTAAAAAAATCCTCCAAAATTTTGCATGCAGAGCTCCTCATAGAATGCAATCTCTTTGATTCCTCTCAACAATGAATCTCCAATGCTCTTGACCGACCTTAGGGATGCTCATCGTATATAATATGATCTTCCACAAAAACAAATTAATAGAATTCCCCCAAGATGGGATCAATAAAATCCCAAATACTCCCCCAATTATGACTATATTCTTCTTCTCCTCCAAAAGGCCAAATGGTCGAAGATCCATCTCCAACCATATAACCCGGATCCAGACCCATAGAACATACCGGATCAACCAACGGCGGTGGATGAGTTATTGATAGACTCGAACCCACCGAACCAGCTAGAGAGTTCAAATCCTCCATCGAACTATTATTATTACACCCACTTCCTCCTTGTTCCTGCCCTAACGCCACCTCATGATGAAACGAAGTCGAATTAGTTACCGGAACATCAGTGAGCTCGATGTCAGAAATCTTGTTATTGTTAGTATTAGAATGAAGATTCTGATACTGTTGGTGTTGGAATTGTCCCATCTGGACCATCTGATTTTGTTGTTGTTGTTGTTGAGGGAAAAAACCATAACTAGGGCATAACATAGAGGTCCCACCATTAAGGAAGATGTTGTTGTTAAAAGGGATACCGTACGGACCAAAGTTGGCTCCTCCTCCTACGGTGGCGGCGGCGGGGCGAGGGAGGAGAGGTCTTAGGGTTTGAGTGGAGGAAGAGGAGGTGGAAGGAGAAGAAGCGGCGGAGACGGAGGAGGAAGAGGAAGAGACGGAGGAAGGAGACGAAGGGGTTAAGTTGAGCTGAGCACGTGACCCGTATAGGTAAACGGCAGCCCGGTCGTAGGCACGTGCGGCGTCTTCGGCGGTTGCGAAAGTACCAAGCCACTTGCGAGTGCGCTTACGTGGCTCTCGGATCTCGGCGACCCATTTGCCCCAGCTTCTTTGTCGAACGCCACGGTAACGGAACTTGGAGTTGTCCGGACCACCTTTGCCTTTGCGTTTGCGTTGAGCGGAGGAAGTTGATGAGTCGGTGGTGGAATCGGATTGAGGATTATTATGGGTTAGGGTTTGGTTATTATCTTCCAGATGGTTGTGTTGATGTTGGGAAGCTAAAGGGTCCATAGATGAAGAAGAAGAAGAAGAAGAAGAGGAAGAGGAAGTAGAGAGAGAAAGAGAGAGATTAAAGAAATTGAGAAAAATAGTGGAGAGGACGAATCAAGAAGGAAGGGAAACTGAAGAGTGTTTGAATGTCATCGTTGTGAATGGTCGATTAGGGCGGTGCTTCTTTTATTTATACTTACACTCTCTTCTCACTCACTTCTTTTTTTCTTTTCTTTTTACTTACCCGTTTGTTTTCTACCAAAGAAGAAATTTGTGTTGTCATAAGTTACTTGTTACACATTGGAATGTAATCAAGGATATTATAAAAACATTTAATTGCTTTCTTTCTTTTGGGTAACTATAGCAAATCATGAGCGATATATAACAATATCTTGAAGTTGGTTCTTTTCTTTGATTGGATGGGTAATTGTGAGAAATACTCGCATGTTGAAAACACTCCAAGGCATTCAGATTTCAGAGGATTCAACCAGAGAGAACTGAATCAAATTCACCAAGGTTAGGAATATTGCAACATATATAAGAGAAATAAGCGTGTTCAAAAATATATATTAAGAGAAATAAGAAACGAATAATCTAAGATGGAACAGAGATATCATTTTTGTTTGTTTTTCTAAGTACTTGTCAATTTAAATTGTAACAAAAACATAGCAAAAGATAGGCAATTTAAAAGATTAAGAAGATCAAGTGAATAAAACAGTAGACAAAGATAACAAAGAAAATGATTTATGAGTTCAAGAATTAAAAGCATCGTTTAAAGTTGGCAAGCAATGAAACTAGAATAAATCATTACATAACGGCTAACGGGGGCTGATTAGCCATAAATTGTAGAGAATGAAACACTAATCAATGAATAATTACAAAGCGTGGCATGAATTACCCAATTTTGTTCAACTCTCTTGCAATTTAAGTGGTTAACAAGCATTAACAGATAAGTATACTAAAAAGGATCAAGGTAATTAATCTACCATTACCAACAACCCTAGTAAAAGATCTAAATGCATTTTTAATAGTGATCTTTATATTTTCCTCTATTTATAGAGGTGACTCTATTTTAAAGGCATTATGTTCAAATGGTCACCTCTAAAATAGAGTTTTCTCTATAATAGAGGAAGAAATAGAAATATTTACTTTTTGTCTCTATAAATAGAGATCTCTACAATTCATCTCTAATTTTTCTTCTATTTTTGAGGAAACTCTATTTTAGAGGTGACCATTGGAGCACAATGCTTCTAAAATAGAGGCACCTCTAAAATAGAGAAAATTATAGAGGTGACCATTGGAGATGGTCTAACCATATTCGCCCCTAATTTGGTTTTAATCTAACTTTTAGTGTTGAACTTAACCGAAGCTTCTATACTTGATGATTATGATCTTAGAGAAAAATTTAAGCTGTTGGGAAATCACCTTATGATACTATTTTTTTGATGTTTTATCTTTATACGTAAAATAAAATTGTAAACATAGATATAATTAAGGGATCGGAGGAAAAACATCTGGTACAACACGTATCATATTTTTGGACATAAGTAAAAACTAGAATCATATTTCTGGAGTAGTACTTGTTAAATTTTGGAGAAGAAAAATAAGTTGATTTGCGCACTCGGAGAGTGTTGCAGATCCATTGCCTGCTGCAGCCACTGGAGGGACAGAAATACAGATGCAGAGAGACACAGTAATTATTTTTCTGCTTTCATTACATAGATATATGTGTTCATTTAGTCCACTTAACACCATTCTTGGAAGACGACTTGGCTTCAGTCAAATACTTCGTCCGATAGATTTAGATTTTGGATACTACACCTTTTATTAATCTTAAAAAAGAATTATGTAGAAATTTAAAATACTCACATGTCAATGGATAAATAAATAAATATATTAAAAAGAGGAGTTATAGTGTAGATATTTATGTACGCTTCTTCTTTCTTTTTTTGTCATCATTTATGTATGCTTCGACTTTAAGAAATATTAAAAACAAAATATAACTGACATTTTTTATAAGAAAAGGAATTTTGAAAACAGAGAGAAGAGAAGAGAGTTTATTTTTTTGGTCGCCTAGAAAGACTAATCTACCGTATAGATTATGATGTTTGACCCACAAATATAACAAATGGAAGACCATTAACGTTTAGACTTTTTTCGAAATAAAAACTTGACTTCTTAGATCTTATACCATTGAAATTAAGAGACAAATTTTCTTAATATTCTTTTACTAAAAGTAAAAATAAATAAAATAAGAATTTGTTGAATTATCTATTGTTCTTATGAATGGTAGCATATACATGACTCCTTTTAATCTATAAAACATAACTCTTAGAACTATCGTCATAATAACAAGTTTACTTAGAAACTTTTCATTGATACTACTAATATAGAATTAAAGATTCGTCTGCAAGGGATTTACTTTTGTTGTTTGCCAACTACAAAACTATCAATTATTAAACGAAGAGAAAAATAGGAATATTGCATGGGAGAGATGAGGTGGCGAGGAAAGAAGCAAAGACAGCAAAAGAACCAAAGCTTTTTGTGTTGTGGTTTCTGAGATCTCAACCCAATTGCCTTGGAACTCTCACCTTTTTATGTCTCAGCAGAACCCAACTAGTTGCGCCATACATTCATTTTCTTGCATTTATCCACTTTATTATATAGTATCAATCAATATAGCTTGATTATTCCAATCTCAATCATTCACGTGAAATTTTGTATAACAATGACTCAAACATTTGATAACATTAAAGAGACATTGTTGAAGGCTTTTTTTTTAGTCAAATGATTTCCAGATGCTTAAGTTAAAATGATGACTATATCAAAAGGCAAAGAATTTCAATGCTTTGCTCACTAAGTTCTGCAACGGATCAAATATATGTTTCGAAAGATAGAAAGTGTTCATGTTTGAATATTTTCATATAAAAAAAAGCAAATGGTTGTTGCGGCAGAGGAATATTGTCGAGCAAGATGATAAAAATATTCACATGCCCACGATTACAAACCGTGGGCTGCACTTTAAACAACAGCTAAGATTATGTGTGCGTCTATATAAAAAAAAAAATGAATTCTCAAAAAACCTTTACGAAATTCTCAACCAATGCCTAAGGAAAAACACCAGTAAGGTCCAAAAACTTGTTAACGATTCAAAACATTTCTATTTTCCAAAACGCACAGTGAAATGAATGCTCTGGGCTAATAATGCCCAAGAAAAAACACCAGTAAGGTCCTAAAACATATAAAGCCGTTATAGGCTTCAAGAACCTCAACTCAAATCACTCACCAAGCCTCTATAGTATAGACGATGGAGAAGCATTCATATTGGGCTTTCTGGTCCATTCCTTTTTTATAATCCGTCCATTTTAAGTGTAAGGTTTAAATCCTGAACAAATTAGCTATATATTTCGAACGAATTCTGCAACTATACACAAACTAAACAAACCTAACCAAAACCATTTATTTGTATCTGTTTACAGGTAAAGGGTAAATTTCATCTGAATCTTTGCCGATCAAAGCCTTTGTTTTTTTGCTTAGTTTGTTTGATGTTGGCTATGTTTATTTAGTTTGTTAATGAATCAATTATACGGATTCTAAGATTGTGTAAGTAGCTTCGCAGGGAAACAAACGTTTTTCGGGAATAGACCATTTTTCCCCACTTCTATCTTGAATCTCACAATCAAGATAACTAAAGTACTTCAAATGTGTTATGAGTTATTCCGATGTATGATAATTCTTAGCGTTTTGCTTTTCATCGATAACACCTCGAAATCTCAAATATTATTGATTTATGTAAAAATGTTACTACATTATAATCAGAGTTTTGAATCAAATAAAGCAATCTTACAAAACACTTCTCTCTTTGGTTGCGTATTTCGCCAGAATTTTTGTACATTCGTTTTCTTTTCTATGTTTTAGGTTATCTTCAAGTCGGAACATATAAAATGATCTTAAAAGATTAAGAAATACGGATATGCACTTAGATTATATCGTTATTTAATTACTTTGTATGGTGGAGCTTAATATATAAATGTAATTTCACATCTATTTGCAGATATACGTTGGATAGTAGGTAGTTCCATGCTGGCTATAAAATAAAATCGTAATTTAAAAGTCGATTATTAAGATATTTATGAGTTATGCAAAGTTCATTCCCTTTGGTCGAGCTGACTTTTTAGTGCCAAATCTCTAATTGAGATTCGCTCCAACCATAAATATAAATGAGTCGATTCATGTCTCATATAATGCGTATTTATCGTTGACAAAAGAAAATGAAATGATAACGTATTTATTTGTTTCATCAATGATAATGTATTTGTCATCAAATATTTTATCAGATTATCTTATTCAGTGTCAAAATTCCTTTTTATGGTAAAAGTGTCATAGTTCCTTCAAGAAGGATTACTTATTAAATCTATAATATGATTCTATGATTAGCGTCGAGTCATATAGAAGCTGCGACATGTCAGTCTGACTTGCGGTGTCTCTAATTAAATAATGAATTAACGCACGTCTACTTAAACCGGTATTAAACATTTCTAACTAATCAGAGTTTAGTCAAACCATTTTCAATCTTTAATGGGGCGGTTCCAATGGTGATTCTCATCCCCATTACGATTTTATATTTTGAGAATCTTGAATAATTGGAAATTGTCCAAAGTAAACAGACTTGTATGTATAAAGTTTCTACTTATAATATGTAAACAAATGAATTTGGATATGTTTAATATTCCGGGAAGGGATTCATTTTGTGGAAAATATCTTGATTCTTGAGCAAATGTGAAGTATCAAATATAGTTAGTTTAATGAAATATCTAATATTAAAAGTAACTTTTTTACTTGATTATACGGATTATTCTTTGACAAGACTAGTTTTCAACATTTATTCTCCATAATGTACAAATTCATCCAAAAGGCAAAAACTTACAAGACCATTGAAAAGATAACAACTAAACAAATTCAGAATGATATTAATCAGTTATAGAGACGATCAATTTTTCTTTTGACATAGATACTTCTTCACTTATGAATTATAGATACAAAAACTAACTACATATACAATTTGGTGAAACATTAAAAAAAGATTAAAATTAGGAGAACAAAGGGTTTTAACATAATAATAGCCAATCATGCTTGTTGTTTGCCGACACATACTATTGCATCAATCGCGCTACTTGGGACCAATGGAACACCAAGGCTACTATATATCACGGATCTCAAAAGGAACCTTTTTATCTTTTGATATAAAATTCCAGTAATAATAGTTGTTATGTTATGCAACAATTTAAATGCATTGTTAAGTTTAAACTTAATGTCCTAAACAAGATTATGAGCTTATTTGAAACATATAAAGTATTATGTACGATATATATAGTTAGAAAAAGTGTTTTCGGTTGCTAGTTTGCTATTATAAGATCCTATTTTTCTATAAATAAATCGATAAATTGATAGTGGATCGCAAATAGGCGTGCAATGAGAAGAAGAATAAAATAAATAAATCTATAATGGTGATTTATGTTGGATGATTAAACAAATAAATTGGAAGGTGGGAGAAGGAAGTAAACAAATAATATAAGAAAACCAAAAATGGATTTAAAATAAAATAAGTCAAAACTCATATTTTACAAGTCAACGGAGGAGAGTTCATAATTTATTTTAGAAAAAGGTAAAAAAGTAAAAAACGTAAAGAGTAAAAAATTAGAATTTATCCTTTCTCTAATCTAAGCGTTAGGACTCGTCACAAGATTCTCGTACGTGTCAACAGAGCTTGACGGAACGGCGACCATTACTTTAACGGCGTCATTTTGTTCAGGAATCGGAAGCAACAAACAGTAACGGTCGCAACAGACCGATCCAACATGAACCGGTTTACCCAAACCAAAATCAAGCTTCTCTAAACCGAGACGTGACCATTGCGACAATATCAAGACTCCAACCGAGTCAGGACTCGCTCTCTCCTTGCTCACAGCTTCCACCACCGATCTGACGTACTCGTCACCGACTCGCTCCTTCGCTTGTTTCACGAGCATCGTCGCGTAGCTTAATCCTTTCTCCGTCAAGTCTTTCACGGTGGTTTGAGCACATCCGACGACGAATGCGTTCCCGTAGAACCCACTGGGTAGACTCGGTTTGACTCGGTCTCTAATGTTGACGCTAAACAAAAGCTTAAGGACCTGATTCGATGGCAAGTTCAGTGATCTCGCCCAGCTCCGCCATACATGTGCAGAGAGTACCTCGAACGATGTGTGTTTAGAATTGAACTCACCGAGTCGACTCGCGAGTTTCTTTAGCTCGTTAAGTTTCTGTCTCTCGAAGACAACCGATGTAGGAACGAGTCGCTCGGCGTTGAATCGGTTAACGAATCCGCATAGATCGGGAACACGGTTGAACTCGGGATGACTCAACGAGTCACGAATCGGAGACGGCATAAGCAATTGACGATCCCAGAGATGTTTCCGTTTTAACTCGGTTTGACTCAGTGAGTCTTTAGATAACTCGGCGAATAAAGTGAGAAACTCGGCGCTACCGATTCCATCGGAGACGCAGTGGTTAACACCGACGGCTAAAGCAGCACCACCGTCACGGAGCCAAGTGAGCTGAACGACGAGAGGTGGAGCACCAGCGAGGACATCGATGACGTGGAGCGAAAGAAGCTTTCTCCAGCTAGTCACGTGCCGGGGAGGTTTCTGAAAGTCAAGGCACGTGAGGATGTCAGAGACGGCTTCAAGAAACAGAGCACCTTGGCCACGGCAATTGACCTCGAGACCTCCGCCGCCGTCGGGTTTTTCTCGGACGCGGCCGGAGAAAGGGAAGTAAGGAACGAGAGCGCGAGAGAGAGCGGATTTGAGACGACCGGAGAGAGAATACTCCGGGTCGGAAACGGGTGGGTAAACGAGGAGGTATTCAATGGTGAATCGGAGGAAAAGCTGAGAATCTAAAGCGGAGAGAGACAGAACAGAAGAAGGTGTTTGGTCGGAAGGAGTAATAACTGTGGCTTCTTTCACATGAACTAAGGATCCCATTGCTTTTTTTTTTCTTCTTATGATGCTCTGTTTTTCTTCTTCTTCAGAAATAAACAACAAGGTGGGTCTCTGCTATGTGTATTATATATATATCTCTGATTATTATTATATAAATGTATATTATATGCTTTTTCTCTTTGTTTTCTGTTACAAATATATGTGATTGTATACTCACGTATATAGAGTATCGAGACAAGTAGGGTAATTTCGTAATTTGGGTGTTCTTTGTTTTTTTTTACGTGGTGTGTCTTGTGTTGTGTGTTGTATCGTGCAAATGTACTCTTCACTCTTGTGTGTACGTGTTGCCTTATTCTCATTGATTTGAGTTTTGTGGCAATTTTTTTTTTTTTTGGTTGATCCGTAGGTACGAAAGTTATACATGTTCTTGGAATGTAGATTTTAATGGAGCATGGCGACTAATGTTCCTCCATGAGCATAGTTTTTTTGTTCATAGTGTTTGTTTTTGAGAATTTTAGCACATGTTTTTTCTTTTGAGATTTTTTTTAAGCAAATTAGTCACATTTTTTTGGTAATCAAAATGTAAATCCAAAACTTTCTTCATATATATGATATTTACAGATTTGGCAAAAAAAAATAAAGTGTAATTTTAAAGTGTAATTAGCAAATTGGCTGCCTAACATGAGTTCTAGGAACTTTTGAGTAACTACTAATTAGTATTGAATATGCAAAAAGAGAGATACACTAGTTTTATTGGGGATATTGAAAAGATTTCGACAATATTTGGTTGATCTTGGATATTTCGTTGATTTAAGTTATTTGGAGAAGCGAACAATATACATCATACAACAACAAACCTAAAAAGCGACTTGGAAAAGGAAGGGACTTACTCGACCAAAACCGACTCCAGTAACAAATTTGAAGTTTACACTTTTCTTGTTGCAGGGGGTTTTATATATACACTTTTCTTGTTGAGAATGATTTGGATGTATATAAGGGGTAATATTAATGAGAATAAAATGGTTGTGGTGGCGGTTTACACAATATGATGTGCCTTGTTGTTTGGGCGTTGGCGCATGTGTCTAAAACAGTGAAAGATTTGGTGCTAAGATTCTCATGGAATAACTTTATTGGACAAAGACAAAAATATACTCATGGAATATTATATGAAATACATACCCTTCCATAATTCGGCAAAATTTATATAGAGAGAGAGATACATCACCATTTCTTTCCTTATTATAGTCATCTTATGGTTATCAACTTATCATCACTAACATGTGTTATTTGATAAAAATAATTTTGAATATCAGAACACTCTTAGGACACATTTATGACTTTTAATTTCGAAGCCCAAAAGTTTAAAGTCAAATTATTCAATAAATTACTAGATTCAATAATAATTAGTTTCAAGTGTTGTTTGTCATATGGACTTCTAAAATGAAAATGAGTTTTTTTTTTAAAAAAAATACTTATAAAATGAATTATTTTCCCATATACAGTAGCTCCAACCAAAAGAAATAAAATTAAGCTATGTACCATCTCTTTACCACGCGACACGAGGCATGAGTTACATACCGAAAGATCATGAAGGAATGTAATTTTTAAATGGTAAACAAACCATTCGAATTAATATAAATAAACCATTTGTGCACTTTTAATTGAAATCATATGAATATATAATTCAAAAGCAATGCCACTTTTTTCTTTAAATTTTACTGTAGTGGTCTAGTCAATTCTAGCATGGACCCATAAATATTTAACGTGGTCACTCGTATAGTATATATGATCTACTTTTCTTTTAACTCATATTTTTTTCGGTATGATATAAAGCTTCTTTATTCAATGATGATAGAACAGTGTACTTCGGCCCTACAAATATTACCTGGTCTTATTAATAATCCAAAATGTGATGAGTAGAGTCTTGAGAGATTTAAGGATCGATCAAATCTTAATTCTATGGAGTTTCTAATAAGAAAGAAGATGCATGAAACCATATATTGAATGCTGATGTTGCATAATCACATTATACTGTCTCAATCTTTCCGTCTATATAACGAATTTTTCTTTTGGCCATTAATTATAGACGTCTTAAGTGGTAAAGTATTCGACCGTCTACAATTTTTCGGAAAATGACTAGAGTTTAGGAATCCCGATTATAAAGAAACGATAAAAGATGGTGGAATACATTTCACATTCCCATTAATTAAAATGTAAAGAAGATGATTCGGTAATCCATTCAAATGGGTTTATATTGTTTTTGAACTTTTGATTCTGTTTATGAAAGAAATAAGGAAGATTTGGGAAGATTTTGTACCAAGAAAAAAAGGTGAGAAGATTTCTTTATGGGGAACAAACTAAAAGGGTGACTTGATATGGTATGCACATGTTACGGTGGTCATGTTTTTTTTTTTTTGTTCATTCTTTCTTTTACACTCAAGGAATCTAAAGTAAGTCATCTACGAACTTTGCTCGTATATATTATAGAGTAGAAGTAGATGCATGCTGAAAAGTGAGAGGCACTTTCCATATAATATAGAGCTTTGTATTCATGTCGGTGACGCCAACGACATGTTAATTAACAAGAAGGAAGCGCGGTTAACGATGAAATTGAAAAGAGAAATAAAGGTAAAAAGTAATGTTATGACGGTGACGCTGGTGTAGCTCGAATTTTCGAAGTTGGTATTCCTTGCAACAAGTCGTCGTGTATTTCACAAGAAGATATAATTCGGTCGTTTCATTTTGTTAACACAAACAAGATTATATATGACTACGTTTCTATTTTCATTGAGACCATGGTAAATCATTTAGCAATATTATCCCCAAGGACAACCACTCTTTAGTCCTTAAATTTCGGAAACATCTATCTAATTTGTTCCAGTCACATTACCTTTTTGGACTTATCTTAGTTTACCGTAACTTTAGATTCAAACCACATAACCTTCGCCTCCCGTTTAAGCTTAACTTATTGTACATATAAAATATATAGTCTAGTTCTAATGTTACATTAAAAAGTAAAACCGATACATTAATGATCTGATTATCGGCGAAAGTAATGCGTACAATTCGAACATGTCACTAGGAACATACATATTTAGCCCAAAGAATCATCAATTTCACATAGTTGTACAACATGGCACGTAAACAACAAACTAATAAAATGAGTCGACGATGTACTCATGCACTATAGGGAGCTCACGGTGAAATGGCTAGAAATATTCTTGTGGATAATCTAGCTAGTAACGAATTTCAACTTACATCTTTATAGGCTTATATATAAGATAGATAATACATAACATAATCATAGTTCATAGTATCGGTTCACTCCGATGAACAAAAGAAAATACAAAAACCTTTTTTGAACTTACTAAAAGATCCAATAAATATGACGAGAGTCATATGAAAATAAAGACAAAAATCCTTGTCATTAAGTTATTCTCTTTTTTTATTTTTCATTTTAAACTGGTCAGTACGTGATTTTCAAAAAGGCGTAGGCCAGCATAAGGGTAAACAAATCATCTCCTTTTTTTCATTATATATATTTTGTCTAACGTTATTTATGTTATTCGTAACGCATAATATTTTCTAAATTTTTTATGAAAATTAAAATAAATTGAGTGTACCCAAAGAAACACCACATGCACATATTATCCATCCAACAAGAATCTGGTAGGCCCAGCCTTGAGCACTGGGCAAGTAGCCAGTGTAGCCACAATCCCTTCTCAAATAAACAAGAGTCAAGAGTACTAACATTTGCTTTTAATATATATGCTAAATACATTATTCTTGTTTAGTTGTTAATATATAAACATTTTTTTGTGGTGTTAATCGTCATATGTAAACTTAAAAGTACAACTAAGCATACCATAGAAATGATGTGTTTTATCTACAGCTTTATAAGTTAAATAAGATGATAACGTTTGAAAAATTGTTCATATTAATCGTCGCAAGCTAGTGCTCATCTTTTAACATAATAGTAGAGACAATGCTGGTCATCTAAACGTTATGGCTTGTTTTGTCAAATTTTGGCTATGAAAATGTGTTTCTAAAATCAAAATTAACTAAGTGCAACTTCTAAGCTTGTTTTAATACCAAAATTTCATAGACTTTACATATGTATGACTATGAGTATATATATAGATAACCTTTAAAAGAAATTTGTATAAACGTAAAGTAAATCTATAACGCTATATTCGATCATTAACGGGAAACTACTAGATTACAACTATTTGGTTGAAAAAATGATCAATATTAAAAAACATTTACATGAATTTTTCTAAATAGCCGAAAACTAGAAGGAGGTGATTTATCATATTCAACATGAAAATAACAACTCTGTGACCTTTGTTATGTATCATATGTGAAACCAAACCAAGTCTCCTTTGAAAATGACATGAAAGGACGACAAACATAGATCTTTCTATAGCTGGAGATGCGAACAAGGAAGAGAGGAAGATTCGAGTGTTAAAATGTAAAAGCCGGTCACCGGCCTCTTAATGAGATATTGCGATCATAATTAATGCAAAGAGCTGTTGTAAAGTTGAATCTATAAAAGAGAGAATTTGTCTTTTATGATTGACAAAGCTTTCATATGGTCAAAGATTGGTCGGCAGAGACATTTTCACTTGCATGGAGACAAGCTTGTAATTCGTAATTCTACCACTACATTAATTTATAGCAGTTCATCAACTACTATGTCAAGACTGTAATACGGATTTGGAATTTTCTGAGACAAAAAAAAAACAAAGAAAATTCGGATACAAACAAAAAATGAAATACTGTTAATTATTCTTTGACAATAGCTAGCTAACCAAGTGAATTTGCAAGCTAGTGTAAAATCGAGGAACAAAAACTATTGACAATAACTTTCTAATTATTTGGACATGGAAATGAAATCGATGTCGACGAGTCTGTATTGAGGAGAACGTCCACCAATTTTATAGAAGAGTAAAATTTGTTTTTTTATTTTATTTTTTGTTGTATATATATTATTATTTGGTGATATGGGTAATAGCTAGAACAGAGTTCAAAAACTATAATGTTTTTTATTTATTTATAGGAAACTATAATATTAAATAATTGGTTGTTCAGAAAAAAAACTCACCAAAATAATTATAAAATTGAATTATAAACTCTAAAAGAATAAATTGGTCATGTTAAATTCATTGCGATCCAAGAAATATTGAACCATATCCCATGCACTACTTTTAGGTTAAGGTATTTTCACCTGTACGTGTGTGGAAAAGAAGAGTTGGTGTTCTGAACTTTATGTAGTGAAGAGAATCAGACACACTGGTCGATACCAAAAATGGAACACAAAACAGAAATGGTTGGAGCGTTACGAACATATATTTCTTAGATGGTTGAAAGTTGAAACAAAAACAAATTGGGAATTCTTTAAGGATATTGCAGATGATCGAATTAATCATATAATATCTAATCTAATCTATATTATTATTAATTAGGATAAGCTTAGATTAGATTAGATATGATTTGCATCTTTACCCAACATTTTATGTTTATTTTTTTTTGATGTGTGATAAGCATTGTTTTCTACTTCTTTTTATCACGACCCCTCTTTTCGTTATCTCCTTTCTCGACTTCTTTAATTATCTTTTCAACCATACCAAAAGGATTCCTCGCAAACAATTGAATCCAAAAAAAAGAAGAAGAAGAGATATTCTTTAAAAGTATCTTATTCCCAAAATCATATCTTCGTTTTTTGTTTGTTTGTTAATGTTTAATCAAAATTACACATAAGAATAATCTTTAGTATCATACATAAAATATATATAGTAGTCGAGTCGGTTAATTTTCTTCACTATATTACTCTCGTTTAACTATAAAATAAGATCAAATATGTTCATTTTGTCATACTGTAATTATAAAATTCTCATAAGTCATTACTATATATAAACTAATACTCCGTGAACAAGGGTTCTTTTCCTTCTCGTGAACTCATATTTTATTAGTTCTAAGCTTAAATGGCTTTCTAGATAGAAAATAAACACGTTTTCCAAATCAAACAAGAATTTGATAACTAGCTTTCTAAAAAACAATACTTAATTCAAAATAGTAGCCACGTTATAGACTTTTAAACATGAACTAAAAGTTTTTTTTTTTTTCAATCAACTTTACGTGCTTAAAAAGATAGTATCAGTTTAGGTATCTCATAATCCTTATTTGGTTTCATCATCCTTAATTACCTAAATTTTCCCTAATAATACTTTCTTGAGCAAAAAAATATTATCCATTTAGTTATAGTCTCTGAATCCTTCTAGTGAGCTACACTCACTTACACATATATACTAACAAACTAAAAATTATAACTCTTTCACACACACTTGGATGACATTGTCTTTAATTTAGAAACATAATGGGTCAGAGTTTCAATAACAGGCCTAAAAGTACAAAATAAAAGCCCATGTCATCTCATAGGCCCATTTTCTTAATAACGTTCTTGGCTTAAACCCTAACGAACAAGAAAAATCAATTTGGGAAACTCAATGTCTCTTCTCCGGCGACGATTCGTGAAACAATCAGTTAATTGCATAACATTCCTTCAAATCCTCGCCGAGCGATCCTTCTCCACCGTGAAGATTCCTCCAGGTCGTCGCAAAACCACCGAATTCGACAAACTTATCAACGAAGCTGGCAGCTCCGGCGATTTCGAGACCGTACGCCGTCTCCTAAACAACCGTATAGTTCTCGGATCTTTCAACACGAGCGACACATTCAAATTCCTCACCAACACCGCTTCATACTCCTCCTATTTAGAAGATCTCCGCCGCGTTTTGCCTCAGATCGACGGCGGTTTCTCGCGGAAAAACGCTTACGACATTTTAATCTCTCGTCTCTGTAAGCTCGGACGCATCGACGACGCTTTAATCGTTATCGGAGACATGTCTAACGGGAGATTAGGCTTAACGCCGTCGACATATCACCCGATCTTGTGCTCGCTCACGAGGAAGTACAAAATCGAAGAAGCTTGGAGAGTTGTTGAATCGATGAGATCCAAATCGGTTTCGATGGATGTGACGGCGTACAATTACTTCCTTACTTCGCATTGTTACGACGGCGAATTGGAATCGGCTAGCGAGGTGATGCGTAAGATTGAAGAAGACGGGAATTCGCCGGATTCGCGTAGCTACGACGCGCTTGTGCTCGGCGCGTGTAGGGCGGGTAAAGTGGAAGCGGCGATGGCGATATTGAGGAGGATGGAGGAGGATGGTGTGACTGTGTTGTACTCGACGCATGCGCACGTTATAACGGGGTTAGTGGAGGGAGGCTATTATGCGCTGGGTTTGGAGTTTGTGATGGCTTACGCCGGAAAAGATTTGAGGTTGGATAGTGAGAGTTTTGGTTTTTTGGCTGGTAAGCTTGTGAAGAGGAAGAGGTATGAAGAAGCGATGATTGTTGTGAAAGAGATGGTTATGAGAGGATTGAGAATGGGTGATGAATTGAGACAATTCTATGAAGGAAATGTGAGATACGATGATGATGATGAAGATAGCTTAGTACAATCAGAGAGAGAGTGTTACATTGAGCAGAAGCTTAATTGATTGCAGCTCAAGCTTAAAGATTTGTATTGTGGTGCAGAGAAACAGAGCTTAATTGGATCCATAAGCTCTTGTTTGATAGGGTTTAAATCATGGAACAAGAAGATGTGAATGTGAATATATCGAAACTCTGCATTTGTTGTATCTGCTTTGTTTGTGGCATTGTTGGATTCAGTTTGAAGCATACATGAGCTACTTTAGTCTAAAGTTATCGTCGGGTTTTCTTGAGATGTTGAATTGAGCAGAAGGAATGAAGGAAGCTCTCTACAGGAGAAATTATTACCTTTGTGCTATTTTTAATAATCAAATGAAAACGTGCTCTTACAAAACCAAAAGACACATTTAACATCTTAAACCATGTTACTTAACTAATATACCTCTTGAGATTTGAAATGATTGGATCATATAATCATAGGATACGTATCACCGTACCATGCCATGTTATTTCCACTAATGTTGGAATAATTGATTTATGACTTGACCAACTTATGCATTAAAGGGTTCATCGTCAGCTACATGCCAGCTCTTTGCACTCTATGTATGAGTCATTTTCGGTCCTTTTCGTATTCTTTATAAACTTAATGGGTTCCAAAAAGAAAAATCCAATTCTGATTGCTCCATTTATTATAGAAACTTAAAAGTAATGTACTATAGAAAGTAAACGCATTCAATTGTTTACATTTTTTGCCCATCCATTTTCTGTGTTGTTCTGCACATGCATTTATGATTTCTGCCTATCATATTCATATGCTCTCTTTTTTTCATATGCTCGTTAACTTACGTAGTTACGTAAGGTTTTGAAATCCAACTAAAGTTTTCTTAATCCTCAGATAACCTTAGCTAGAAGGCTTCTATGTTTTGCAGAAACATTTCCACGTCAAGACAAGATGTATACATTATATAGTGACTAAGTTCCTCTAGTAAACAAAAATCTAATTACAATTTTTTTTTGATACGACAATCTTTTTGAGACTCAAAGTAGCACGTTAATAGATTTCTCATTAAATTGGAGAATGAAATCATTCATCGTTAGAGAAAAAGAAGTTGTACATTATTAAACTTTTCGTTGTCCAAAAAACAAAAAAAAAAAAACATTATTAAACTTTTCAATTCCTTTTGGGACTCGGACTCGGACTCTCTCTCTAGTCTCTATATATATTTATGCAATTCCCGGAAAATCTGTTTTTTTTTTCTTTCTCTATTGTCATCAACACACTAACCAAACCATGAACCGTAATCAACACAAACCAATGTTTGTTACATTCCTCATCAATATTCTTCTCCTCCAACTTCTAAACCTTACCAATGCATCACCATCCCCACCAATAACAGCCCTATACGCCTTCGGCGACTCCACAGTGGACTCCGGTAACAACAATTACATTCCCACTCTTTTCCAGAGCAACCATCCTCCCTATGGTAAATCCTTTCCGTCCAAACTCTCCACCGGAAGGTTCTCCGACGGAAAACTCGCCACCGACTTCATAGTCTCCTCTCTAGGACTCAAACCCACTCTACCAGCTTACCTCAACCCTTCGGTCAAACCTGTAGATCTTTTGACCGGCGTTAGTTTCGCCTCGGCCGGAGGTGGTTTAGATGATCGGACGGCAAAGTCATCATTGACTATTACCATGGACAAGCAATGGAGTTACTTCGAAGAGGCGCTGGGTAAAATGAAGAGTTTGGTTGGAGACTCGGAGACTAATCGGGTGATTAAGAATGCTGTGTTCGTCATTAGTGCGGGGACTAATGATATGATCTTTAATGTTTACGATCATGTTCTTGGGAGTTTGATCTCCGTTTCGGATTATCAAGATTCTCTACTAACCAAAGTCGAAGTTTTTGTCCAGGTTAGTTTCAACGTTTACTTTAAAGTTCATATATATAGTTTTATCGGATTTATTGATATATATATATATATATATATAGTTCATATATACTGTATATCAAAGTTCAAAAATAGTAAATTTCCTACGTACATGGATCCCACTCATTAAAGTTATTCACTAGAGTAAGACCTGTACGCATTTGCTTATATAATGATTAGATTTTACTGTTTTCATTTCAATTTGCTTTCTGCTTTTTTTTTTTTTAATTTCCATTTTGTTTTATAGAGAACCATGATAAGACGTATTCATAGGCCGAAATTGTGTTACTTGGGAAGGTCTCACAGGCCCATATGTACTAGTTGTTGGTTTATTGAGAGAAAGAAGAAAAACAGAGTAAGAGAGACATATCTCTTCTCTTGTGAAGAAGACAAGAACAAAACTTTGTTTTATTGA
>Ga0041059_1000912_pt1 | contig 23384 bp, 13 predicted proteins | sample AraColnosormetaG_FD_56232 | JGI IMG/M metagenome (GOLD analysis project Ga0041059, IMG submission 56232) | Arabidopsis roots microbial communities from North Carolina, USA - Col MF nosort | ecosystem: Host-associated > Plants > Roots > Unclassified | place: USA: North Carolina | collected... | reverse complement strand
AAGTAAACAAATTGCCACGTAAGATATCTGTTAGGTCAAACGTTGACGTGATTTAGTAGCTAACGTCAATTAGTTAATTTCCGCATTTCGTGTATTTGAAGTCTCTTCTTTAACTTAAAATTATTTCTGTAATTCCTTTCTTTAAACAAAACAGAACGAAATAAATAAAAAATTCTTCGATTTTGTTATTTGTTAGATTGAAGTTCAGACACCTAGGACTATAAGTAGACGATCTCTTATTGTCTTGTCTTCTCATCAGACAGACATCAGATCAGAAGATTTTGGTTTCAAGCTCTTCTTCTACGATTCCCCGAAGCTTCTGGTAAAAATCTAAACGAAATTCCCAATCTTGTCCTTAGCAAAGTTTCGGTTTTTACCTCTTGACAATTTTCAATGACATTTAATGCGTACTCAGGATTGAGATCTCTCTCTCAAGCAATGGCAGCTACAAGTGAGAAACAGAACACCACAAAGCCTCCTCCTTCTCCTTCTCCTCTCCGCAATTCCAAGTTTTGTCAGGTAAAATCTTTCTGCAAATTTCTTTGATTAGATTTTGTTGATTAAGATGCGATCGGGAAAGCATTCGTGTCACAAGGATCTTATGTAAATGACCTGATCTCTTTGGCATTGTAATGAAGAATCCTTGAAATCGAATGCCATTTAGATCTGACCCTTTTTTGCTGGCTTCATTGTGTGAGAACTTCTGTATCATTGTAGGTTATATAGATTTTACAGAATCAGATCTTGGGGTTTTATTAGTTTGATCTGTTGTGACTCAAGGATGATTATGTAATTATATGAGTTTACTTTTTTCTTGTTTGTTTTGTGTAGCCCAATATGAGGATCTTGATCTCTGGAGGAGCTGGCTTCATTGGTTCTCACTTGGTTGATAAGCTTATGGAAAATGAGAAGAATGAGGTTTGTATACAAAATTGACATGCTTTTCAAGTTTGATCATATTTTTGAAGGTTTCGTTTTATTCTTCAGGTGGTTGTTGCTGATAACTATTTCACTGGCTCAAAAGAAAACCTCAAGAAGTGGATCGGTCACCCCAGGTTTGAACTTATTCGTCACGGTATGGTCTCGAGACTCTCAGTTTGTTGTTAAGCGTCTTCTTGTTCATGTCAACAAGATCCATCATCGTGATCTCTATTTGGAATTTGGGCTTTAAACAGATGTTACCGAGCCTTTGTTGATCGAGGTTGATCGGATTTACCATCTTGCTTGTCCTGCCTCTCCTATCTTCTACAAATACAACCCTGTTAAGGTTCGTGTGAATATAGATATATTCTCATATCACCTTCATATAATCAGAATCGTTAGTTACTGATCTAATATGTTTATGCAGACAATCAAGACCAATGTGATTGGTACACTCAACATGCTCGGTCTTGCCAAGCGTGTTGGAGCAAGGTTCAGGACATCTTCTGCTTCCTATTTTCTAATCACATCCTTCTTTCAAAATGCTCGGCTTTGTAACTATTTGTTCTTTTCGAAACAGAATTTTACTAACCTCAACCTCTGAAGTGTATGGAGATCCTCTCATCCACCCTCAACCAGAGAGCTACTGGGGAAATGTCAACCCTATTGGTAAACCTCAAATGTTCTCATCTTATAGAGGAATCTTCTTGCATTTCAGTTTTTACAGCTTTGTAAACTTAACCTGGTTGCTATTATCAAAAGGGGTTCGGAGTTGCTATGACGAAGGCAAGCGGGTAGCCGAAACCTTGATGTTTGACTACCACAGACAACATGGCATTGGTCAGTTTTCTACTTCCCTAAACTCACTGCATCACTTTTTTCTTTATCCAGTGATTCCTTTAAGATTCTCATTGGCCTGTTTGTCATTTGTAGAAATCCGCATTGCTAGAATCTTCAACACATATGGTCCTCGAATGAACATCGATGATGGGCGTGTTGTGAGCAACTTCATTGCTCAAGCACTCCGGTAAAGTCATTAGCTCTCTCAACTTCATTGAAACCAAGTTTTGTTTCATCTCTGCTTAGCTGTGTTTCCATTAAATGTGTTGTAGGGGTGAGGCATTGACAGTTCAGAAACCGGGGACACAGACCCGCAGTTTCTGTTATGTCTCCGACATGGTGGATGGACTTATCCGTCTTATGGAAGGCAATGATACTGGCCCTATCAACATCGGTAACCCAGGTCCGCCTTTCCATTCCAACATTTACCTTAACCCCTGTAACTAGAGTGTGGTGTTTTTGTTTCATTTGCTTTTTTCTAAAACCCCTCTGTTTCTCAGGTGAGTTCACAATGGTGGAACTGGCTGAGACGGTTAAGGAGGTTAGAGTCGGTTTACTCTAAAAGCTGTGATAAATCCTGCATTTAGTTCATGTTTTGGTTCCTTAATGTGTGTTGTGTTTGTATTAAACGCAGCTTATTAACCCAAGCATAGAGATAAAGATGGTGGAGAACACACCAGATGATCCAAGACAGAGGAAACCAGACATTAGTAAAGCCAAAGAAGTGTTGGGTTGGGAGCCAAAGGTGAAGCTCAGAGAAGGACTTCCTCTCATGGAAGAAGATTTCCGACTAAGGCTTAACGTCCCAAGAAACTAAAACCACAAGAAAACACAGACGGTTTTGAGTTCACGAGAGTTGTCAGCTGTTGAGTTATATGATGATGCTATTATACTACAAAGTGGTGGGTTTTTGTTTGGTCTCATGTGTTATTCATATTGCTTTTGTTCGTAGAAAAATAAGTTGGGAATGGGTCTCCTTGTGAGGAATGGCTCTTCTTTGTTTTTCAGTATATTGTGGTATGGTTATTATTTGTGTGGTTTTAATGAAATTTGTTCACTTAATTTGCTCATGGAATTACAGTTTTAAAATCGTTTTACAGTAACTAAAATAAATACAATTTTTAAAAAAAAAATATTTAGATATGAATAAGGAAACCAAATCTGAACAAATCAAACAATAGCATCTAGACGTAAAAGAAGAAAAAGGAAAATCGTGATATGGTAATATTTGGATATGATTAATTAGTTAGAAAACAAAGTAAAAAAACTAACCATATATACATTTTATATTTGATTTGATTATAACCGTTGAGCGGATATTACTAATACAGTTTCCAATTCCTTATGGGAGAAGTCAGGAGAAGGGAACGAAAATCTCTATATATACCCATCATAACGATACAACAATACTATCTCTCGCATTCTCCAAAATCACACAACAAAAATCTTCTTCTAACTTTTGAGAGTAATTCTGTATATCGACGTAATACAATGGCAAACAACAATTCCTTTTCAATGTCGACAATGTTCAATACTATACAAGAAATCCTGAATGAGGAGCCTTTGACAGTTCCTTCTCCTCCTTCACGTGGCGGCTATTCCTTATTCCACATCCGTAAAGCGGAGATGGATATTCAAAGGATTTTCAACTTCATGACTGGAAGTGAAGATTTGAAAGACGACATCTCAGTATTAGACACGGGAACGCTTATGTGGATGGCGTCTTTAATGACGTCTGACTGCGATTACTTCATGGTCATCACAACAAACAAGAACGGCTCCAAAACCCTACAGAAACTCATGGGAATGTCAGATGACATGGACGTCTTCTTCTTTGAGGCTATCATGCGCCTCTTCATCCATGTCATGACTGACAAGTACGCCTCCTACGTGACGATACAGGGGATGAGAGTTTTTCAACAGGACAAGAGAGAGTTGATGTATGATCAAATTCTTCGATACGCGTGTTTCCTGGCGGGTGACCAGTACGGTTGCATCGCGCTCAACGAAATCATAACCGACTTGGACGATCCTTACTACAGAGACCAGCTCCTTGACATAGTCGCGAACAACGCTCTTTTGCTAAGCAACGATGCTTATGGCAACTTTGTGGTCCAACACGTGCTTAAACTACGTGACTCCCGTTGCACGCGTAACATTGCTGATAAACTATGTGGCTACTGCGTCGAGCTCTCGTTTAAAAAGTATGGAAGCTACATCGTGGAGCGGCTTTTGGAGGCGGGGGACGTACCAATGGCAACAGTGGTTCTGGATCTGTTGGCGTGCAAGACAGAGATGTTGATAAGGTTGGCGAGGAGCGAGTACGGGAATTTTGTGGTGTGCAAGGCACTGGAATTAACAAATGAGATCCTCACGGCTGATCTGTTTTACGGTTTGGTGAATAGGCTCATGCCTTATCGCCATCTCTTGCATAGGTCTCCTCGAAGCAAGATTGCAACCATCTTGGACTCAATGAGTGTCCCAAACTAGTTAATGCTGGTTATGTTTTGAGTGTTCTATTCAAACCTCAACTTATCCTAGATTCCCATTTAGCAGTTTTCTTGTCAGTATTGTTGATTGAAAAGATTCATGGACAATCTCATAATTTGTCATATGCTCAGTAACACTCTGAGGAATTTTTGGGATATTGGATACTGACAATCATTTCCCTTCACATTTAACTATTAGGTTAATATAGTTCAGCTTTTCCCTGCATTTATCTTCAGAGAAAGAAAAAAGAACAAATACTAGATCACAATCCAATAAGTTAGTAAACATATATTCATAAATGTTCAAAAGTCAAAACTTTGTCTTGTGGTTTTCTTGTCACTTTTCAATTGACAGAAATAAAGACATTTCTTCTGCTTGCTTCCGTTGAGAATCTATGCATTTTGTGCCTAGTCAAATTATCTTATCTAAAGCGTGTCCAAGAGAGGTAAAAGCCGAGCAGAGTAGGTCATAGAAACTCCATTGTCATCTGCAGGAGACTTCAACATAAACAAAGAAGAAAGAGAAGTAAGCTCATTCAGAATACACATAAATTAAAACAATGCCATCATTGAGAAAGTCAAAGAAGTTAAACTACATGCAACTAGAGCATTTCTTGATTTAGAATATGTTTTATAATAACTTGTTCATACCACTATTCCAAATGCTCAGAATAAGAGATATGTGCACGTATGTAAAGATAGAATATCCAAACTGAAAACATATGACCTTGACTAATTAAACCTCGCATTAAACAACACCGTTGTATATGAAAGAATCTTTCTTGGCTATTCTTTGATTGTGCCATCCATGTAAAGGTCAACTCTGCAGTTAGAAAATACAATTCTCATGGAAAAGAATCTGAAATTCACAAAGTAAGGCGGGAGAGAAGATCACTGATGTTCTACATGGCTGGAGTTCTAAGATCACTGAGGTTCTGGATGATAATATGTGTCCAGGTGTTGTCTTTGGTGCTAGCTCAAGACCGGGATGAATTTGTGTACCATGACTTCAGTCAAGCAGACCTGCATCTTGACGGCATGGCAAGTATCGATGATGGCCGATTGCATCTTACAAATAATACAACTAAGAGCACCGGTCATGCTTTCTGGAAAATTCCAATGAACTTCACAACATCACCTTCCAGTTCACTTTCTTTTTCGACAGAGTTTGTCTTCGCAATCTTTCCATTGCTAGGTGACGGTCAAGGAATGGCGTTTGTGGTAGCTCCTTTCATGGACATCAGGTATAGTGGTGATGCAGCCTCATACTTAGGACTTTTCAATAGAAAAAATGATAACAAAACAGAAAACCATATCCTGGCTGTAGAGCTTGATACTAATTCAAGCCCTGAAGCAATTGAAGATAGTGATAACCATGTGGGGATTGATATTAACAGTATCATCTCAGAAGACTCTGCCAATGCTAGTTACTTTAGCGGTACGGAGGGAAAGAACATAAGCTTCCGGCTAGCTAGTGAAAAAAGTATTCTGGTATGGATAGATTATAATGGAACAGAGAAACTACTAAATGTAACGGTAGCTCCAGTGCCAACTCCAAAACCAGCATTGCCTTACTTGTCAAGCTCCATCAAACCAAGAAAGCCTCTCTTGTCAAGATTCATCAATATTTCAGAAATTTTCAATGGGACAATGTTTGTAGGTTTCTCTGGATCCACAGGCACAGTCAAAAGTGACCAATATATCCTTGGATGGAGTTTCAAGAAAGGTTGACAAGCAGAAAGCCTTGACTTGTCAAAGATTTTGGATCCTCCTAATCGACCTCCACCACCATCCTCTCCACCACCACCTCCTCCGCCACCTCCCACTCCGCCAACCTCAAGGTCTAAAGACTCTAAGAATATTATTATCATATGTGTTACTGTAACATCAATTGCTTTTCTGTTGATGTTGGGGGGATTTTTGTATCTTTACAAAAAAAAGAAGTATGCAGAGGTGCTTGAACATTGGGAAAATGAATACAGTCCCCAAAGGTACTCCTTTAGGAACCTCTACAAAGCAATAAGGGGTTTCAGGGAGAATCGGCTACTTGGGGCAGGAGGTTTTGGAAAAGTCTATAAAGGAGAACTTCCTTCAGGTACACAGATTGCGGTTAAGAGAGTCTACCATAATGCAGAACAAGGGATGAAACAGTATGCCGCAGAGATTGCTAGTATGGGAAGGTTAAGGCACAAGAACTTAGTGCAGCTTCTTGGTTACTGCAGAAGGAAAGGTGAATTGCTTTTGGTTTATGACTACATGCCAAATGGAAGCCTTGATGACTACTTGTTCAATAAAAACAAGCTGAAAGATCTTACTTGGTCTCAGAGAGTAAATATAATCAAGGGAGTAGCCTCTGCCCTTCTGTATCTTCATGAAGAATGGGAACAAGTTGTACTACATCGAGATATTAAAGCTAGCAACATTCTTTTAGATGCGGATCTAAATGGAAGGTTGGGAGATTTCGGGCTTGCAAGATTCCATGATCGTGGCGAGAATCTTCAAGCAACGCGTGTGGTAGGAACCATTGGCTACATGGCACCAGAGCTTACAGCAATGGGAGTGGCCACTACTAAAACCGATATCTATGCTTTTGGATCTTTCATCCTTGAGGTGGTTTGCGGGAGAAGGCCTGTAGAACCTGATAGACCACCTGAGCAAATGCATTTACTTAAGTGGGTTGCCACTTGTGGGAAAAGAGATACTTTGATGGATGTTGTTGACAGTAAACTAGGAGACTTTAAAGCTAAGGAAGCCAAGCTGCTTCTGAAGCTAGGCATGCTTTGTTCACAGAGTAACCCGGAAAGTAGACCTAGTATGAGGCACATCATACAATATCTGGAAGGAAATGCCACTATTCCAAGCATATCATTTGATACAGCAGGGTTTGGTATTCCCAATATAAGCAATGAAACGATAACACAGATGACAGCCACCTCCTCATCGGCCAATTTCTCTTTTGAAGATGTTACAATACTATTTGGCGGTCGTTGAAGCCTGCATCACAGTCTGCTAAACTTACAAGAAAGCTATTTGTTATTGCTACAACATTGTGTCTTTTAAGTGAATGATTGTATATGAAAGTTTCTTTCTTTTTATGCCAAAATCATTGTACCTTTTGATGTAAATGAATGTATTGTGATGTGTGTCTGTTTGCGAACTGTGCAAGAGAGTTAGTGATGAATGTCACTAGTCTCTAATGGATACTGACAATCCTTCCACCTTCACATTTAACTATTTGGTTATAATATTTCAGATGTTTTCCCTGCGTTCACCCTCAGAGAAAATAAGAAAACCACTAGATCACAATCAAATAAGGTAATTAAAATATTCAGAAATGTTCAAAAAGTCAACCATGTCTTCTGCTTTCTTCCGTTGAGAATCTATGCTTTTTGTGCCAGGTCAGAATATCTTATCCTAAGTGTATAAGAGAAGTAATTGCCGAGCAGAGTAGGGTCCCATTGTCATCTGCAGGAGACTTCAACATAAACAAAGAAGAAAGAGAAGCAAGCTAATTCAGAATTTACTCACATCACATATATACATCATTTCAAACATTGTCATTATCATTGAGCAAGTCAAAGAAGTTAAACTACATGCAACTAGAGCATTTCTTGAATTAGAGTATGTTTTAAAATAACTTGTTCAAACTACTATTCCAAATGCTCAGAATAAGAGATATGTGCACGTATGTAGGATAACATAGTTTAAACATAGAATGTCCAATCTGAAAACATTTGACCCTGACTAGTTAAAACCTCATTTAACCATATGCTTTGTCATAATATCAACTTAGTGTTAGTGCAGATTAATTACTACATCTTGACACAAACATTGGTGTATCTACTATCTAGTGAAAACAAATCAGTCAAAGCTGAAACATTCTGTCTCGTCATCAGCAAGAAAGTAACAAGCAAAGTTGCAAAAAAATAAAAGCACAGAGAATTGTACCCATGACTTGTTGTCTTGAGGATAAGACTACCAAAGTAATTGACCCACAAAACTGTAAGAAACATCTAAATGATGACAGAGGCACATTGATCTATTACCAATCCAAAAGGAAAGAATCTTTCTTGGCTTTTCTTTTATAGTGTCTTCCAAATGTCAACTCAGGGTTTTCTGAAGTCAGAAAACACAATTCTCATGGTTAAGAAAAAAAGGTGCAGAACAATCTGAGATTTACAAGCTAAGGTTGGAGAGAAGATCATCGTTGTTCCTGATGGCTGGAGTTCTAGGATCAGTGGTTTTCTGGTTGATAATTGGTATCCATGTAACCTTTTTGGTGTTCGCTCAAGAGGGAGATCATTTTGTGTATTATGACTTTAGGAATGCAGATCTGGAACTCGATGGAATGGCAAATACAAACCATGGTCCATTGCATCTAACAAATAATACAAACACGGGCACCGGTCACGCTTTCTACAACATTCCCATCAAGTTCACAGCGTCTTCACTCAGTTCATTTTCCTTCTCAACAGAATTTGTCTTTGCAATCTTCCCGCTGCAAAAATCTACCTACGGTCACGGAATGGCATTTGTGGTATCTCCAACCAAAGATCTCAGGTCTAACGGCAGTGCAAATTCAAATTTAGGTATTTTCAATAGAGCAAATGATAACAAGACTGCAACCCATATCTTTGCTGTAGAACTTGACACTAATCAAAACTCGGAGTCATTTGACAAAGGTGGTAACGATGTGGGTATTGATATTAACAGTATAGTTTCAGTTGAATCTGCGGACGCTAGTTACTTTAATGCTAGAAAAGGAAAGAATATAAGTCTGCCGCTTGCTAGTGGTAAAAGTATTCTGGTCTGGATAGATTATGATGGAATAGAGAAAGTACTCAACGTAACGTTAGCTCCAGTACAAACTCCAAAGCCCGATTCGCCTTACTTTTCAAGCTTCATTAAACCAAAAGTGCCACTCTTGTCAAGATCCATCAACCTTTCAGAAATTTTCACTGAGACGATGTATGTAGGTTTTTCTGGTTCTACAGGCTCAATCAAAAGTAACCAGTATATCCTTGGATGGAGTTTCAAGCAAGGCGGAAAAGCGGAAAGCCTTGACATTTCAAGACTTTCGAATCCACCACCATCGCCTAAAAGGTTTCCATTAAAAGAGGTTCTAGGCGCTACCATATCAACAATTGCTTTTCTAACTCTGGGAGGAATTGTGTATCTTTACAAGAAAAAGAAGTATGCAGAGGTGCTTGAACAATGGGAAAAGGAATATAGCCCTCAAAGGTACTCCTTTAGGATCCTTTACAAAGCAACCAAAGGTTTCAGGGAGAATCAGTTACTTGGAGCAGGAGGTTTTGGAAAAGTCTATAAAGGAATACTTCCTTCTGGTACACAAATCGCGGTTAAGAGAGTCTACCATGATGCAGAGCAAGGAATGAAACAGTATGTGGCAGAGATTGCTAGTATGGGAAGGCTAAGGCACAAGAACTTAGTTCATCTCCTTGGTTACTGCAGAAGGAAAGGTGAATTGCTTTTGGTCTATGATTACATGCCAAATGGAAGCCTTGATGACTATTTGTTCCATAAAAACAAGCTAAAAGACCTCACTTGGTCTCAGAGAGTCAATATAATCAAGGGAGTTGCCTCTGCCCTTCTGTATCTTCATGAAGAATGGGAACAAGTTGTACTACATCGAGATATAAAAGCTAGCAACATTCTTTTAGATGCGGATCTAAATGGAAAGTTGGGAGACTTTGGGTTAGCCAGGTTCCATGATCGTGGTGTGAATCTCGAAGCCACACGGGTAGTAGGTACCATTGGCTACATGGCACCAGAGCTTACTGCAATGGGAGTCACCACTACTTGTACCGATGTCTATGCTTTTGGAGCTTTTATCCTTGAAGTGGTATGTGGAAGGAGACCAGTAGACCCAGATGCACCACGTGAGCAGGTGATTTTGGTTAAGTGGGTTGCGAGCTGCGGGAAAAGAGATGCTTTAACTGATACTGTTGACAGCAAACTAATAGACTTTAAAGTTGAGGAGGCCAAGCTTCTTTTGAAGCTAGGAATGCTCTGTTCACAGATCAACCCAGAAAACAGACCCAGTATGAGACAGATATTACAATATCTGGAAGGAAATGTAAGTGTTCCAGCTATATCGTTTGGTACTGTTGCACTTGGTATACCCAATATAAGCCATGAAACAGTAACACAAATGACAACAACCTCTTCATCAGCTAATTTCTCATTTGAGGATGTTACAGTCCTATTTGGTGGTCGCTAGGGCATGCAACACAATCTGCTTTATCTACAAGAAAGTACTTTTCTACTACATTTATGTGTGTTTTAGTGTGAATGATTGTATATATGATGTGATGTTTGCAAATCTATTGCCTCAGTAAACTTCTTTCTTTTGTATATAATTTCAGGGAAATTAGCTATAAAAACATCAGTTCTTTATATTCCCTTGATACCATATGAACCTCAACGACTTATTGTTTAACCAAGAAATTTTAATTTCAGTTGGTCGTAAAAGTTTGACATCATAAAGGGGTTGTGTTGGTGTGTCGATGCAGATTGGAAGGAGATGATACTGATGCTTGGGCTACTCTGTTTGCGGTAGAAGCCATGAGCACATACCTTCTTTTCAAGGAAATGATAATATATTGCCTTAAATGCCTCCAGACACTTCTGGGATCGGTATTTTGACACTGTACAGAGACTGCATCTAGTTAACCCCACATGCTTTCCCCAAGAACCTACAAAATCAGCAAAAACATTGCCATAAACCTAGTTACCTGGAAAATCAGTGGAAGAATGCTATAATTTCCAACGTTTCTTTACCATTTCTTCGCCTTTTTGCACCTTAATGTGAATCCATGAAAAAGACATACATTTACTGAGGGAGAGAGAGAGAGACAATGGTAGTTTACATACATAGGTCGAAGAACAGAAGGTATGTGATCCCCAGTGCTGATGTTAGCCAAATCAACTCTTCGTTCCTATGCTTGGTCCAGCTCTGCAGGCATGTTAATCTGAGCAGGAGGATGTTTTATCGTTTTTCATTAACCAAATGAAACAGCCCATAAATGTAACTTAGAACAGAGAGAGGGAAATACCGACTTAAGCTTAGTGAAAACCTTAATGCTTACCTCCCGGTTTTTGTCGTTTCCATCCCCGACCAAAAATATCTAATTACTGCTCGAATAATCATGAAAAAGGTTTGGTTTTCCCATTGATTACGAAACATATTATGTTACAAAGAGAATAGTCACATCCTCATACATGTATTTCACCAGAATCAACTATAACAAATATGTTCTTCAACGTTTCACTTCAAGATTTTTGATTCAATTTCTTCCAAGCTGAGACCCTTGGTCTCTGGAACTACTAGTATTACAAACAGCAGTGATACCAGTGCTATGCCCCCAAAGAGAAGGAAAAGATTCTCGGCTCCAAGAAATTCCTACAGAGAATGCATATTTTGATAAGAGTTACTAATAACTTCAAGGGTTGAACAAGCAGGAACAGAAAAATATACCTTTAAAGGTGAAAATGCAAATGTCACAATAGCATTGGAGCCAAAGTTTGTAAGAACTGCAAGACTGATCCCTCTCCCTCTTGTGCGGAGCGGGAAAATCTCTGACACCATTAGCCAGCTGATGGGTCCAAATGAGATCTGTTCGCGCTGAGACTTTAGTAATATGCTAGATAAAACTATGTAGCCACAGCTAACAGTGAGCTAGAGTACAAACCTGGTAACAACCAACATAGAGAAGCAGTGCACCAACAGCGACAAGGGGAAAGCCTCCGAGAAACTTGTAGTATGCTGACAGTAGAAACAAGGACAACGCCTGGAATTTGGAAGAAATATAAGAAATGATATCTTTTCTTTGGAAAATAAGAAACAGAAGATATAGACATAAAATGAATTCATACAATGCCGCTGACACCTCCAATCAGTAAAGGTCGTCTGCCGAGATCATCAACTTTCGCAACAGCTACCCATGTCATCAGTAACTACGAGAGCGTTATCAATTGAAGAGGTTAGTATTGAATAACTGGAAGCTTGTTGGAAAATAAGATATTTACACATCCAAACAAAAAAATAAAAAGGGCCACCTTGAAAACACCAATAATAACAGAGACTCGAGTTGCATCAGCAGCAGCAGAGAATCCAGCAGTCTTTGAATAGATAAGTGAGCATAAAGTCTCATTAAACATCCGACTAAAGGCAGTAAAAATTAGTAGGTAATCTCATTCATTTCAATGTTAAGGCGAGCATACCTGAAGAATCGAACCCGCATAATAAAGAACACTAGGCTGTCCAGTTATCTGTCACAACGAAGCAGAGTGTAAATTATTTCAAAAATGCTCACACATTCATCCAAATGGAAACAGCGAAGAAGAATCACCTGTTGGAAGAGGACTAAACCTCCACCAATTGTCAAAGCTTTCAAATTAGGCCCTTGGAATACTTCCAGGAAGTTTCCCCCAGATTTCTCATCTTCATAGGCCGTTTTCACAGATAAATAGGCATCATCTACCAACTTCTCTGAGATTTTATCACCTGGAGGTCTGCCACGTAATTTGCTGAGGGCAAGCATGGCCTTCTCTTTGTATTCTTGTAATTGTCCTTTACCTTGGACAGCTCTAAGCAGCAACCAGCGAGGAGATGCAGGGAGACTCCACATGCCTAGTCCCATCAGCAAAGCAACAGGCGTACCAAATCCATACATGTAACGCCACCCTCCAACTACATCAATCTGGAAGCTTCCAACAGAAAAACCCAACTGCACAAGAAGGAAATCAATATTTACGCAGAAATCATACTGGGAAGAGATTGACATCAGACACTTACCAAAATTCCCAATACGATGAAGAGTTCTTTCAGAGATATCAAAGTTCCACGGATTTGAGATGGGCATGTCTCAGCAATATAGAGGGGAGCCCCATGCATTGCCTATCAAGCAAAACCAATTTACATAAAACATTAACTAACAATCAACAACAAAAGTAACAAAGAAATTACCATAACGATTCAGGTTTCCGGAGCTCACCAAACCAATACCAAAGCCATAGAGAAGCCTTCCAACTAAGAGAATATTAAGATCAGGGGCACAGCCAGTGATCAGAGACCCGAGGAGATAGAGAACAGCAGCTATAATAAGTTCCCGCCTTCTTCCTTCATAAAGATGTGAAGAAAACCAGAATGAGATACTTGCATTCAGTTAAGAAGAACGAGAAGTCAACCCAAAAAAACAAGACTTACCAAGGAAATCAGCAACGCCATAGACAGAAATTGAGCCAAGAAGGGCTCCATACAAGGATCCGCTAACCTACACAACAAAATGCAGTAAAAACTATCATTTTCTGCTAACTCTATGGCTTAACTACAGAAAATATCGATCTCCAAATAACATACCACAAGTCCTAGCTGAACAGGTGAGAAGTTAAACCATGTAGTTCCGCTAAGCGCAGGTGACTGTTCAAGACCATATGAGACAGTACATAATGTTAAAATTCTGAAAGCTAAAATGTAACTAGATGAAAATAGATACTTTAAAATAACCTGAAGTGAGAGCGTAGCACCGGAGGTAGCCCCAATGTCATACCCAAACAATAATCCTCCCAAAGCCGGGAAGATAAACCTACGATTCAAGTAAATTACTATTAAATCAGTGCAATCTAGGCAAATAACTAATTTTCTATCTTCTATAATTGATGATACATAAGGCATTGCTAAGAGATTAAGTCATTAGGCAAGATCATTACACAGGCAATCCAAATCCATTACTCAGGAACAGTTAAATTCAAATTAACGAGAAGGATCAATACGCACGGGAGTATCACAGAAGACCAAGAAAATGACTCTGGTGCATCAGAAGCAAGCGAATCAGCTACTTCTCCACTGTCGGCGAACTCTCCTCCCGTCTCAGCTCCGACCTAACCATGAACCAAAACCGGAAAAATCAAAACTTTTGAATTTTTTTTAGAAGAAATCAAAATCAGAGAAAATTGCTTTTCACCTGGAATATATGTCTGTATCTAGTAGTGACTAAACCCGGTTTGGAAACGAAGCAAGTACGTTCCTTTAAACTAAGGTAAGACGAGTCAGGCCTCGATTTAAAACACGAGCAGAAAGTACGAGGAGAAGGGTTCTTGAAGTGGTCTCGTTTTAACGCTCTGATTGCGAAATGTGACTGAACCGAGACAGCGAAAGCCATGATCGGATCGGAGTGAGACAAGTGAGGATTCTCCCGCTAATTTTGGTCGCTTATCTCTCATCTTCGAGATTTTGACTCCTGATATTATTTTTAAAAAATCGATTCTTTCCATTAATGTGTGGTTGTGTTTAAAGCAAGGACACGATTGTAAATTGACGTTTTAGGGTTTTTTGTTTGTGTTTGGCAGAGTAAACTATTTATAGCGAGACACCACTTACTCTTCCGCCATTTGTTAAACCTCTAAAGCTCGTGAGAACCAAAAGCTTGAATCAAACGCTTTTGAAATCATGGGTACATTTTCAATTCCGTTTCTTTCTCGTTCGATTTCTGGCAAAGATATAACCTTTCTAGCATCAATGTCGAGAAATTCTTCTTCAATAGTGGTGTATTGATGACTTGTTGATTCTCTGTTTTGCAGGTATCTCTCGTGATTCAATTCACAAGAGACGTGCCACTGGTGGTAAGCAAAAAATGTGGAGGAAGAAGCGAAAGTAAGCTTTTTAATCTTCCCCTGCTTAAATATTGAATCATAGAGTAGATTGGAATCAAAATGAATCATGAGCTTGTCTTGTTCTTTAATTTTGGTTGTTTCTACATGCTTGATAACTTTGTATAACTTCTGGTTGAAGCAAAATTGATGATCACATAAACTAACTTTGGTTATCTCTTATAAAGGTATGAGCTTGGAAGACAACCAGCTAACACTAAGCTGTCAAGTAACAAGACGGTGAGGAGGATCCGTGTGCGTGGTGGGAATGTAAAGTGGCGAGCTTTGAGGCTCGATACTGGAAACTTCTCGTGGGGAAGTGAAGCTGTGACCCGCAAGACTAGGATCTTGGATGTGGCGTACAATGCATCAAACAATGAGCTTGTTCGTACACAAACTCTTGTGAAGAGTGCTATTGTTCAAGTTGATGCTGCTCCATTCAAGCAAGGGTATCTCCAACACTATGGAGTTGATATTGGTCGCAAGAAGAAAGGAGAGGCCGTTACCACTGAGGAAGTGAAGAAGAGCAATCATGTTCAAAGGAAGCTGGAGATGCGACAAGAAGGCAGAGCACTTGACTCGCACCTTGAAGAGCAGTTTAGCAGTGGAAGGTTACTTGCATGTATCGCATCAAGACCCGGACAATGTGGTCGTGCTGATGGGTAAACAAAAAAATCTTTTGGATTGAAATCATCACATCTTTAATCAGTGTTTTCTCTGAGTTAAGAAGGCTGATCTTGGTGTATTGTGTAATTTGAAACAGGTACATATTAGAAGGTAAAGAGCTCGAATTCTACATGAAGAAACTTCAAAAGAAGAAGGGCAAGAATGCTGGTGCTGCATAAGATACAAAACTTTCGATTGGGATTTTACTTACGTTTTTGATCTTGAAAATTTGAAAAGCTTTATTCATTCTTTTGTTGAGTTAGAGTTTGCATTGAGAGATCTTCATGTTTATGGATTTTGATCATTTATAGTCAAAATTTCTCAATTTCCATTCAATAAATCCCTTACAAAAGAAGTATTATTGTTGGAACAAATCCAAAATACGTTCTGCAATTTCTGAAGAGGTTAAATCTTCAGTGCATCTTCTAGAAGTTGAAATCTCCTGTTGCCTGCATAAATTTAGAGGATACAATTAGCCAAAGTGAAATCTTCACAATTTTTGTTATTGTGTAGAAGTTAGTCTCTAACCTGTGAGAAAAGAACATTTTTGCCGTTTATTTGCATAACACCCGCATTGAATTTGCACTCCCACTTGTTCTTGGAACGCTTCACCTGCAACACCGTAGGTTGAAGTATAAGTTTCAACTTTCAAGTCCATCATTGTTAGTAAATATGTACCACTAGAAAACTATATAGCCATCATCATTACCTTATCAAATTGACACATGACCAAATGTTGAATGTTCATATCATCATCATCGATATCATCTTCCTCATCATCATCATCCTCGTTCAAAGGCTCTTCATTCTCATCTACATCGACAATAGCTTCATCTCTCGCTCCATCTTGCTGAGGAATATAATAAAATCCATCACTCTCTTTCTTTGGAGACATCTTCTTCTCAGGTAAAGGAATTGCATCCGGAGTCTGAAGAGTCGTCTGCACTATCACAGGTGTGGTGGGAATCGAAGCAGAAGATGTTTCGATTGTTCCGCTCATGGCTCCTGCTTGTATCATCTTCGTTTTCCACATCTATAGACATAAAGTTTTTTCAATCAGTTTCAGAAAATCCTCTGAATCATCCTAAAACCCTAACTTACAAAGGAGTTAACAAACTAACCGATTGAATTTGGCTAAGAACACTCTCATCAAGTTCTCCATTGTAGACAAGATCGCATCGAGACTTGTTGATAACGTCATCGATAACATAGTTGTAAGAGCTACTCGTATCGCTCGTTGATAACACCATCTTGATACGATTCAAAGAAAACCTAATTGAGAGTATAAATACAATTCACTCAAAGGTGATGTGAGTTTGGGGGTTTTCCTTGAAACCCTAATTGATTGAGAGTTATATAATTACCGTTCGCAGGAGAAATTGAAAGCAGAGCTTAATTGGACGATTGGGAGAGAAGACGACGAAGAAGAAGAAATCGTGAAGCGGGTGACAAAGAAGCGGGCTTTACCATATATATAGAGGTTTATAACCCGACCCGGAATTAAAATTGGCTGTTCTGGGTCCGATTCTCAACCCGAAAAAAGGAAAACACGCTGCTTAGTTACGAATCTACCCTCTACAAGCTTAATTTATTACGTGAGAAAGCCTTTTCCGCTTTTCGGATTCGATGACCGACTCAAAAAACTGCAAAACATAGGATGCAATCTCAGCCGTCCGTTTCGATCTTATTATATAGGGTACAAATATTTTTTATGTTTTGGGCTGAGATTAATAATGACTGGCCCAGTCAAATGTTATGTAACAAAACTTGGAATTTGGGCCAATATTTGAGTGTACGAAATTGTATTATTGTTTTGGGCTCAAATGAGGAATCTCTAACTACGTCGTTTAGGTTACTGTGCTAATTAACATCGTCATTAATTAAGATACTAAGAATACGCTGATATATTAAGTGAATAACATTAGCCTTACTTATTGAGAATGGAACATTCAACAGGCTTAGAGCCTTAGACTATAGGAAGAAAAACAGCCAATAACATGAGATCACCAATTTTTTGGAGAAATTTAGCTTTTTCTAAAATTAAAACTCGAACTCGTGAGTCGTGACCTTCAAACACATTTCTATTGGAAAGTTTTCCAGTTTTCACCATACCAGTTAAACAAACAACACTTACAAAAATTAAAATACTAAAATTTAAATGATTTATAAGATATTCGACAAAATGCTTATCACGACACGAAGCATGCCTTTCATACTTTGGGTTCTTACTTCTTAAGCATATAAATCTATTAAACTTTTAATTTGTATATATTAGTGATCGACATGTGTCATTTGTGTCGTGACGGAAAGCATGATCAATTAAACTTTTGGTGGAGAAGAAATTGGAATTTTCCTGTTTTTGGTTTTATGTCCCTTTAATTACTCCTCTTTTTTCCTTTTTTCCCCGGACAGTCGTCAATTCCAAATTATAAAATGTTTTGAAATTGTTTTGCAAAATGTCGGGTTTGATTAACACGTGGTGATCTGGAAAGATGGCATCTTTAAACATTGATTGAGGAATATTTAATCTTTTGATTAAACTAATTAGCATAAATTAGTATAATATAATGGCGTATTAGATCAGATGAGCAACCTCACCAAACTCAACGGTCAAATTTCACATGCCATATTGCTTGCATCTGAAAGAAATATAAAATTCACCATACTATATATATATTGTTATATGTACGAGGTTACTGGTTAGGAGAAATACTCAACGACTTTGTTTGAATCGGTTTAGCCAAACCACAGCAATCATTTTCTCAAAACATTTAGCGTATAGAACAAAGACTCATATGTAATTATTTTAACCAGGATTTGTAGCTTAGTGTTTGTAACTGTATGGTTCGTCATGGATTCGGAAAAAGAAAAAAAAAAGTGTATTTGACAATGGCTTTGTGTTAGTACAATAGGCTTTGTGTGATTAGTATTTTTCCAATTTCCATAAGCTTATTATAATAATTTGACAATTTGATCATATAGTATCATTTTAAATCATAGGTTACGAGTGTCGAAATTCTTGTTTTAAAAAACAAAAAAAGGTTGGTACCAAATTGACAAATGTCGACTACGTAACATAGTAAAAGTTCAAAGACTACGCAATCTGCCGGCCATGCAGGCTCGAGGAAAAATCTGCCCCGGGAGAACACGTGTCGGAATCAAATTTGCCACGTAATTATTGAAACTTCTCCTTTGGTAACTGCGACCTCAACGACCATTAACCGCAACGTGGGGCTTGTGTCCGACACGCGTCTCCTTAGGCCTCAAAACTAGACTTTAGAGTTAAACCTTATTTATGTCTTGTGGACAATGGTGACACCTCATTGGTTCCTCGTAATTGCCGAACTTTCTTTCAAACAACTTACGTTTAGATTGGAACATTAAGCTTTTACAGACTAGTGGTTAGGAATAGGAAAAATATTTGTGTTTTGAGTTTAAAGTTTGTGTTTTTCAAACTAGATGTTGAGTTTGGCGCATGGTTTTGAAATAAATTTAAACAGGAGAATCCATTAAACACATAACTCAACATCGAGTTTGAAAAATGTATGAGATCGGGCATTGTTCATTATCAAGAAAAGCATTTTGTATTAATGTATATAACTAATCATGTGTGATGTGGAAATTCCAACGACAAATTGGTAAGATTTCAATTCAAAGTTACAAAACAAAGACGAGATAATTAATCAAACTAGCTAGGACAATATATTGTCTCCTTACCGAAAGCTCTCCAACCACCTACTAAAGTAACTAACCATGTTTCAGTTATAATTTTATTTTTTCGTATTCCTATCAAGTATCAAATGATATAGTTAACCAACATTTATATATATATATTGAAATCACTAAACAAACAACAAAAGTAACATAGATTTTAATGGAACTAATTTTCACCTTATATTTTTACATAAGATTTGAAAGTGATGGTTAGTGACTTGTTGGTCGATGACGAATTTGTTTTCAGGTTAAATTTTAATAATAATAATATTTGAAAGAAAGATGAAGCTTTCACGTGGCACAATGTATTTGCCTACTGTCAACTTCAAAAACCTGGCAACTGCTATGCAGCTTCAGAGGACACGTGTCATGTGTTACACACGCGCTTCGTTTTTTTTCAACCTTTTGATTTTGTTTTGTTCTGTGATGTGGGACTCACATAATTCAAATCATCATCCTATTGCTTGCCGCCACGTCCCAGAGAATTTTCCGCGAAAAGCTGAGCTTCTCTCTTTCTTTCCTTAATTTTAGTTAGGTTATGAATTATTTTTGTATTAATACTAACTAACTAAAATATCATCATCACATTACATAAACATAAGATTCATCGGCGTAACGTAAGTAACAGTTAAAGCCCAAATTACAACTCTCGATCCTACTTAATGCATAGTAAACGAATGTTGACACAGAAAAAATCTTGGTCAAGACATAAAAGTAGAGAATGTAAACACGTGTCGAACATCGAGGAAGAAAACAGGTCAGAGAGGGGTCAACGTTGTTAAATGTTAGTAATAGAGAAGTGGTCCCCAGTTTCCACCAAAACCCATCTACGTACTTGTATCTCATTGGATGTCATTCCTGATTGATTTAGAATTGAAAACGTTATATTTTGTTTATTTCTAATTGTTGATTGAATATCTTATAATTTTTGCCCACAAAAGAAAATTATAAGTGTATAATATATAGTTCACTCGAATTTAACATGTCCATTGTCCAATGTAGAACGTATGATCATTTCTGTTTTTCAGTTGCTTTTATTTTAAATTCCCAAAAACCCAATATTGTGTCAAACATTGGAGAATGATGTTCACTTTTATTGTATTCACAAAATGCTACTTATCAACTAAGAAAATTGTAATGTCAAACATAAGATGGTGATATTTTAAAAATAGATGTAAAATTAGTTTAGAACTGTCTGATAAGTCATAAGATTGCACGATTATAAATCATTGAATATTCCGGACACTTGTCAAGATTAAAACCATGAATAAGTTTTCAAATTCATTTTCATCATCTCAATTGTAAAACTAGGTAAGATATCCTTTAAAATCTTTGAATATTAGTTCCCCGGCCCATATAAAATCTCTTAAATATATTTATTTGAAAACTCTGACTGTTTGCACTTGCAGCATAAAAAAAGGGATGAAACAAATGGAACAAATGCAGAACAAAACTAATAGACCAGACAAGTAAAACAAACGAAACAAAACAAGTGTTGAAATGATAACTCACAAATTTGAACTTACTTTTCTAGCAAATAAGAAATTGTTCTAATTAAAAAAAAAAGCATATGCAGTCTCAAATTGTTTCTAAGAAGTATTCACGCACCAAGGTTATATTTGTAGTGACATATTCTACAATTATCACATTTTTCTCTTATGTTTCGTAGTCGCAGATGGTCAATTTTTTCTATAATAATTTGTCCTTGAACACACCAAACTTTAGAAACGATGATATATACCGTATTGTCACGCTCACAATGAAACAAACGCGATGAATCGTCATCACCAGCTAAAAGCCTAAAACACCATCTTAGTTTTCACTCAGATAAAAAGATTATTTGTTTCCAACCTTTCTATTGAATTGATTAGCAGTGATGACGTAATTAGTGATAGTTTATAGTAAAACAAATGGAAGTGGTAATAAATTTACACAACAAAATATGGTAAGAATCTATAAAATAAGAGGTTAAGAGATCTCATGTTATATTAAATGATTGAAAGAAAAACAAACTATTGGTTGATTTCCATATGTAATAGTAAGTTGTGATGAAAGTGATGACGTAATTAGTTGTATTTATAGTAAAACAAATTAAAATGGTAAGGTAAATTTCCACAACAAAACTTGGTAAAAATCTTAAAAAAAAAAAAAGAGGTTTAGAGATCGCATGCGTGTCATCAAAGGTTCTTTTTCACTTTAGGTCTGAGTAGTGTTAGACTTTGATTGGTGCACGTAAGTGTTTCGTATCGCGATTTAGGAGAAGTACGTTTTACACGTGGACACAATCAACGGTCAAGATTTCGTCGTCCAGATAGAGGAGCGATACGTCACGCCATTCAACAATCTCCTCTTCTTCATTCCTTCATTTTGATTTTGAGTTTTGATCTGCCCGTTCAAAAGTCTCGGTCATCTGCCCGTAAATATAAAGATGATTATATTTATTTATATCTTCTGGTGAAAGAAGCTAATATAAAGCTTCCATGGCTAATCTTGTTTAAGCTTCTCTTCTTCTTCTCTCTCCTGTGTCTCGTTCACTAGTTTTTTTTCGGGGGAGAGTGATGGAGTGTGTTTGTTGAATAGTTTTGACGATCACATGGCTGAGATTTGTTACGAGAACGAGACTATGATGATTGAAACGACGGCGACGGTGGTGAAGAAGGCAACGACGACAACGAGGAGACGAGAACGGAGCTCGTCTCAAGCAGCGAGAAGAAGGAGAATGGAGATCCGGAGGTTTAAGTTTGTTTCCGGCGAACAAGAACCTGTCTTCGTCGACGGTGACTTACAGAGGCGGAGGAGAAGAGAATCCACCGTCGCAGCCTCCACCTCCACCGTGTTTTACGAAACGGCGAAGGAAGTTGTCGTCCTATGCGAGTCTCTTAGTTCAACGGTTGTGGCATTGCCTGATCCTGAAGCTTATCCTAAATACGGCGTCGCTTCAGTCTGTGGAAGAAGACGTGAAATGGAAGACGCCGTCGCTGTGCATCCGTTTTTTTCCCGTCATCAGACGGAATATTCATCCACCGGATTTCACTATTGCGGCGTTTACGATGGCCATGGCTGTTCCCATGTACGACGTCGTTTTATTATAAAAATTATCCTTTAATTGACCGTTACGACGTCGGTTTTTAATTTTAATAATATGATGTTTAGGTAGCGATGAAATGTAGAGAAAGACTACACGAGCTAGTCCGTGAAGAGTTTGAAGCTGATGCTGACTGGGAAAAGTCAATGGCGCGTAGCTTCACGCGCATGGACATGGAGGTTGTTGCGTTGAACGCCGATGGTGCGGCAAAATGCCGGTGCGAGCTTCAGAGGCCGGACTGCGACGCGGTGGGATCCACTGCGGTTGTGTCTGTCCTTACGCCGGAGAAAATCATCGTGGCGAATTGCGGTGACTCACGTGCCGTTCTCTGTCGTAACGGCAAAGCCATTGCTTTATCCTCCGATCATAAGGTTTTGTTCGTTTTTTGATAATCTCTCTTGTTTCGTTTATCCATCGTTAAATGTTTATCCGTTAGATCTACGGTTATGGTTTACTCACTGTAATGAAACGAGAATTTCGTTACGTGTTGCGTTCGAAACTTACCTATTAATATTGTTTAATGCATTTTTTATTTATTATTTCATTTATTGGAAATTAGAATCTTCTTTAATGTGCATGCAACACCTGGACGACGATTAAGAATGTTTAATGACTTTTTACTTTTTAGATAGAGGATCTGATAAAGTTTATGAGTTTTAAGATTCTTTAATCCTTCGTGTCACTGTTATCAATGACTATATCATTCTCTCTCTCTCTCTTGTTTAAATTTGTTGTAACAGCCAGACCGTCCGGACGAGCTAGACCGGATTCAAGCAGCGGGTGGTCGTGTTATCTACTGGGATGGCCCACGTGTCCTTGGAGTACTTGCAATGTCACGAGCCATTGGTCAGTTAATTGATTACACTTGACGAAAACACTCTTGTCCCTATCCTAATGTTTGTACAAAGTTTTTCCGTACTTTCAATAATGATGATTATTAACTCTCGTTTCGCCGCGGATTTTTTTTTTTTTTTTCAGGAGATAATTACTTGAAGCCG
>Ga0041059_1000911_pt1 | contig 23385 bp, 18 predicted proteins | sample AraColnosormetaG_FD_56232 | JGI IMG/M metagenome (GOLD analysis project Ga0041059, IMG submission 56232) | Arabidopsis roots microbial communities from North Carolina, USA - Col MF nosort | ecosystem: Host-associated > Plants > Roots > Unclassified | place: USA: North Carolina | collected... | reverse complement strand
CTTGTAAATCATTCTATGCCACTTACTTATGCTTTAAAACGATTGTAAATCATGTTTTACCCTTTTATAAGTTTTTAAAATCCCTTGTAAATCATTCAATGCCACTTATTTATGTTTAAAAAACGATTGTAAATCTTGTAAAACTATTGTAAAAAGTTTTAAAATGATTTACAAAGGTTTAAAAAGGGGGTTTTAAAGTATTTATCTATGTTTTTAAAGATTTTATAAAGATTTTAAGAGGTTTTAAAATGATTTACAAGAGTTTTTAGCAACTACCAAAGCTTTTAAAAAACTTTACAAGGTTTTCTAAAAAATTTACAAGGATTTTTAAAAGCATTTTTTTGGCTGGGAAAAAAAATTTACGAGAAAAAATTTTGGCGGGAATTTTTTTTTTGGCGGGAAAAATAAATTTGGCGGAAAACTTGAAGTTTCCAGTTACATGTTCTTATTAGATGAGGGTAATTTGGTCATTTTGTTCAAAAGAAAGGATATTTTCAAAAATGAACAATATAAAAAAGTATTATTGCAAAAAGGTAGTAAAAAAATGATACTTTTGCAAATCTCTCTAGAAAATAAGTTAAATATAGGGAGATTGATTTGTTTTGCACTTACGAGTATAAAATACTACTACTAAGGAATGTTCTGTGCACGTTTCTTTGTCGTACTGTTGTCTCCCAATTCTTATCTAGTTTTCAGCTACAAAATAATAATTTCTCAAATATCTCGCACCCAATCATGTAGATTTAAAATCTGTGAGTTTATATAGATTGATCCCTTCTGGCACGGATGCTAGATAGATCAATTAAATCCATTAATCCTGCATATGGACATTAATTAATCAAATCCATCGATTCATGAACTAAAAACTTAATACTAGTCTAACCATATATATGCTTGTGATATTTTTTCAACAACTCTCTTAATTTATCGTATTGGAGCTGTGGGACAGAGGAATAGGTACCTGAATTTAATAATTTGTAGCATAATTAGTTCAACTATTTTTCATTTTAGAATTTTTATTTAGTTAATATTTGTAGGAAATTATACTAGAAAGCCTTCTATTTTTATCTCTCTTTTCATTCTGAATATATGTATACACACACATATTAAAGAGTAGTCATATATATTTTACTAATATTGGTTGGCCCAAACACACATTATATATAAATTGATTGCCAGCAATATAATATACTGTAATTTGCATATACTCCACTACATTCGCGACAAGTAAAGAACAAAATTAGTGGTGAAAATATTGATTAAAGAACAAAATTAGAAATATCTTGAGAAGTAAACATATGAATATGATTTACTGTAATGATTGGTGGAACAGCAATAATGATGAAATGAGACTTTTTGGATCTGGGAACTACATGAGCGAATCACAACGATTAGTAATGAACTTTTGGTTTAAAGAATTCTAGTTTAGCAACTTTAGTTTTATGTGTCTTTATTTGACTTAGAAAAGAAATGAAAGGGGGAGAATTAACGTTTTCTTTTTAGCAGAGTATCTTTTCATTGGTTTGTCTTTCTTCTTTTTGTCTACTGGTCACAAAAAGACCACAACTTTTTTTAACTTCACCATCGGTGATCGAACTATCATAGGGTCACTAGTGACATTGACGACCACAACTTCTTTGACTTCACCATCGGAGATCGAACTATCATAGGGTCACTGGTGACATCGACGATTCAACAACCCTTAAAAATCGGGAGTAAATTTTAAAGCGTTAATTTAATGAATATACTTTTTAAGTTGTATAAGTTGGTATTCTATAAATCCATATAAATATACACTCAGAAATCCGAACATTTCTGAATGTATATTTTGCTTACTCAAGCCTCAAATGAATATTTATTTCCACATTTTTATATATAATATCTGTGTTATTGTAACAATTATGGGCTTGCATTTTTATATAATGAAAATTTTCTTGATATGAACTTAATTAGATAAAATAAGTTGATTGGGTTGCTATCTCATTGGCCTTGGGGCTTAAACGTGGGCCGAGATAGATAAACATATAAGCCTATTTAAACTTTCATCATCTATTGTTAAGTGTTGGTCTTGGGTTTGGGCTTAAACCGTTTATGACCCAAAACATTCATGAAGATAACCAAAGAATTCTAAAGCAGAACACTGTTGACTAGAAAAACTTGTCTTTGAACAAATCAAACCGGGACTACTAATTTACATGGAGTTGAAGATTGTAGTTAAATTCTAACGATCTATTACGACAATTTCTAAATGTACTGTTAAGAAATGATAGGCTTAAGTAACAATTTGAGAAAATGATTATAATCGTCTCACTAGCCTTTCCTCTTATCATAATCAATGTCATAAGTTAAAACAAATAAATCGAAAACAAAGACTGTTACAAGATTACATGATGAAGCAAATGTATGAAAGAATCAGAAACCGGCAAGGTATCGATATCATTCGGTTTTTCGCCTTCTTTTACCAACGCATCTTTGTGGTGGTGAACGTTTGTTTCTTGGGTTTGCTTTGAATTTGACATCTTTCGTCTTTCCCTGCATCTTCTTGTACTCTCTTGATCTCAAAACTGCTTCCAAGATGTTCATGTCTTCCCGGATCTCATGTCTAGAAAGCGACGTTAAGCTCGGGAGTATCTCTTTTTGGAAGTTCTTCATTCTTCTCCCTCTTCTCAGCTTGAGTCCAATCTCTTTGTTATTATCTCTTGTGATGTTATTAAGTTCATCTAGAGCCATTGATGACACACAGAAGTCTTCTTCAGTGTTGGTTTCGCTTATTCCTAACGTGTGTCGCTCATATGAATCGTAGGAACATCCCGGTTTCGCTTTACCCATCTCCGGTTTATCTGGAAAATCTTGATCTTCAGATGAGCTGTTGGTTCTTAACACAAGCTTTGATTGCAAGTCTTGGTTTTGATACGATATCTCCGATATGTGGACTAATGACTCAGCTGCCATTTGAATCACTTCAGACGAATCATCCTCCTCGTTACAACATCCATTCTCCTCCAGTAAGTCTTCTGTGTTGGTAAACTCAAGCCGGGTACGGCAAGAAGGCTGCAGTGCTCGAGGAGAAGAACTTCTTCTTGACTCAATCCTCGAGTTGTTTTCAGTGGTGCAGCAAGAAGTATCCGAAGCTGGAGATGCTGTGCCGTCTTTTTCATGGACATTTTGGCATTGAGGAGAGCAAAGCGGTGTAGAACCATCATCTATTCCACTCTTCTCGTAGCTCGTTTCTGTCTCCTCCTCGATGTATGCACAGTTCAGATCTTGTAAGAGAGAGTAACGAGGCTCGGAAACAGACTCATCAACCGGTGTGCTATTAAGATCCAGTAAACTTGACTCCTTACTAGTTGTCTTATCACTATCATCCTCAACGAGTGATTGGTCTACATCCATCAGAATGTTTGAGCTGATCCGATCAAAGAACGACGGTTTTGTGTCAGGATTTCTCACAGTAACATAGCTAACAGAAGCCTGAGCATGCTCTGTAGTCTCTCTATGGGAGACCCATGTGGGAGGAGGTTCTTCAAGATCAATAACAATTCTTGGATTTCTCTTGCCAGTCCAACTTGTGGCTGATACTTCCTTCACATTATTAGCTTCGTGCCCCGGATGAAATCTCATCTCTACGGTATCTCGGGAACTACCATTGCTGTAAAATTTCTCAGAACCAAGTGTCTCATGAAAGTTAGTATAAGCGTAGTGATCTGCAGGAAGCCTAAGATCGATATCTTTCTTCAGAAGCTTAGGTGAGCTCTCACTTTTTACCTGATACACCTGAAACGAAAAATCTTGTGATCAATCTAACAACACATCAAAAAGGTCAAAACTTGAAACAAACTAGAATCTGAATAATCTCTACCTGTCTGCCAAACAGAGTGACCATATTGATTGGGTTCTGCTTAGAAGTCTCTTTATATGATACAACATGTTTCTGTGACAACACTTCTTCTTTGGACAAACCGAAGAAATACATTGTGCCGTCGTCTGGTCTAACTCTTTTATACAACGGTCCCGTCCCTATCAAATGCCAACAACGCAAATACAAATAACAAAATGAGATGATCAATACCAAAAAAACAAACTGTATAAAAAAGGATCAACATGAACATTCTAATATCAGTTCATGAATAAGAGTTTACTCAAGGCAAAAACATCCCCTGACAGATTCTATGTAACACAAGGAAATTGGCTACAAGAGCATATAAACAGGTCATTCTGAAACTTAAATGTTTGAAACAAAGAACAATGATATAATCATAATTGGACACAAAATTCTCGGTGATCTGTTCCTATGATAGGTTTGATACTAAAAACCTCTGCTAAACCCTCCCACTATCAAAACCCCCATGAAAGTAAAACAACATCAATGCTCATAATTGGATAAACTATCAAATGATCCATATTGATCTTAAAAAAAAGAATCAATATTATGTTTCCTCTGTAATGGTTTGATTCTAAAAGCCATTAGATGAAAATTAAACCTAGTGTACATTGATAATATCCAAAACACAAAAATCTTCAGGCTTCTGCTTATAAATAAAACTCTAAAAGCATGCAAATAAGTAAAATTATTCAGAAGATGATTCCATAAAAAGAAACAATCGCACATATATTCACATTTTGATGATAGATATATAAACATATTCCTAAATCCTGAATTCAACAGAAGAACTATAAGAGGAAAAGTAAAAGCATCAACTTCATGACGAACATAAAACATAGTACTACTTCGACTTTACATAAAAAAAACTATAAAAAGAATAACAATCTATAAATATTTTACTGTAAATTAAGGAATTACCCAGATAGAGAAAAAAAGGAAGCTTGAAGCTTTCCAATGGTAAGATTGACGAACAGATCTGGGAGACGAGAACAGGAGAAAGAAATGAAAAATATCTCAAGAAGAAAAGAGATCCATGGTCAGATTCCAATGGTTATTGTCTCTATCAATATACACACAAATAACGTGTATCTGTAATTATCACATAAATTTTTTATAAATTATATAAAAAATCGGATCATGAGGAGCGATATAGAGAGAGAAGAGAGAGGAGACTCTCTCAAATCTCAGAAAATACAGAGAGAGAAAATGGTCTCTGAGTGGTTAATGTGCAACATCAGCTATCTTTTTCTGTGATTTATAATATTTTAACTTTATAAGAAAAAAACAAATTTATTATTATTACTAATTTGACAAAAGATTTTTAGGTGTGAGTTTTAGGATTCCTCACTTTTTTCCTTTTTACCCCTAATTATGATCGAATTTGGGTTGTTTAGTCATTTAGTCACAACTGACCATCATAGAGAATTAATTATGATAGAAAAAAAAAGAGAGTTTGTTGTTGTGTCAGCTGTGTCATGTAGTGGGAGATTGTGGTCAGATCTGTGTGGGTTGGAGAAAGAAGAGGACCAAACATAGTGTTGGGACAAGTAGAAGGCTTTGTAGCCCAGTTTCCAGCTTTTTCCCCCATCTTTTTCTCTTAATTGCAGCATTCCCCCACACATATTTATTGTTATCTATCTACCTTAACTTATTAGCACATCTCTAAAATTGCTAATTTGTAGTAATAATGTTTTTAAAACAATTTTTATTGTACTTGCCTAAGTTATGAGATGGCTCTATTCTCGAAGCTATAAGCGTTCGGTGTACGGGGATAGAATTTTTTTCTTTCATGTATAAAATGGAACACTACTGTCTTGGTTTCTGGATTTTTTTGTTCTCGAAGTATTACAAAAAATTGTACTTTTCTTGGTTTTCCACATTTTGTTTTCTCTTTACTAATCCTCCTCTTCAATTGACCTAAATAATTAGAGAGTGTTGATTTATTTTTTAAGTGGATATAGAAATAGAGTAGTGAATAACTTTCACAAATGAAATTTACATGATTTGATGATATAAAGTTGAGAAGTATACGGTCATGGACACGTGTATACTTGTACACGTGTGAGAAAGAAGTTACACTATCGAACTTGTAATCCCCCATACGTATGAAATTTGGAAAACTTTTATAAACGGTCCAATTTCAAGACCATTTACTTATATTTATAGTGATCGTCATACACACTCTTCGAGGAAACAAATACTTTGACTGATACTATGACACCACCGCCTAATTCAATCAGCTCACGTAACGTGGCCGTGATCGGAGCCGGAGCCGCCGGGCTTGTTGCGGCTCGAGAGCTTCGTCGTGAAGGTCACACCGTCACCATCTTTGAGCGTCAGAAACAAGTAGGAGGACTTTGGGTTTGCACTCCAAACGTTGAGCCAGACTTACTAAGCATCGACCCTGATCGAACCGTCGTCCACTCGAGCGTCTACCAATCCCTCCGCACCAATCTTCCACGAGAGTGTATGGGTTACAGTGACTTCCCGTTCGTGACCCGTCCCGATGATGAGTCCAGGGACCCGAGACGGTACCCGGATCACAGAGAAGTCATGAGGTATCTTCAAGACTTCGCCAAAGAGTTCAAGATCGAAGAGATGATCCGATTCGAGACGGAGGTTTTTCGTGTGGAGCCGACGGCGGAGAATAGTTGTAAATGGAGAGTTCAATTTAGGAGCTCAAGTGGTGTCTCCGGCGAAGATATATTCGACGCAGTCGTCATTTGCAATGGTCACTTCACTGAGCCTCGTCTTGCTCATATTCCTGGTAAGTAATTTAAAGTGTAATTAGTTTGCAGTTAAAATGTAATTAGTTTCTTAATTGTGTAGAGGTGTCCAAATGAGTTTTAAATAGAAAAAAATAAATCCAAAAATAAAATCATTGTTAAATGCATAATCATGTAAGTGGTAACTATATTATCAAAAAAAAAAACTTATATATATTCTGTTGATCAACTTCTTGAGATAATTCAAGAATAACATGTTCTTTTTCTTCATTTCTAAGTTGTAAAAACAAATGTTTTTCGAAGATAGTGTAAACGATTATTTATATTTCTGTTTTAATTAAATTAGGTAAAGAATTTAATATGCTTTGGTTGACATATTTTACATGTTATTTTAACTATAAGAAAAAGTCTTATTCCACTAGCTAATTCACTATTAATCAGAGGTAATCGGAGTTAATAACTCATTTTGAAATCCCAATGTGTGAATGTTAAGGGCGAGAATGTTTTGTAATTTCTTTTGTTTCAGGAATAGAGTCATGGCCAGGAAAGCAAATCCATAGCCACAATTATCGTGTTTCAGATCCATTCAAAGGTCAAGTAATTTACAGAAGTCCACAAATTACTTTGACTATATCGTCTTTTCAGTTTTTTAAATGTTTTGTTATAGTATAGATTAGGTTAAGATTAACAATGTTATTGTTTGAGATGTGTAGGTGGTGATAGTGATAGGATATCAATCCAGTGGAAGTGATATTAGTAGGGACATAGCAATCCTAGCAAAAGAAGTCCATATTGCAGCTAAATCTGATGCATACGCAAAGGAAAGTTCGATTTATAGCAATCTACATTTTCATCCGACGGTAAGTAAATAATGAAAACATAAAAACAGAGAAAATAACAAAAACACCATTTAATTTTAATATATGATTACTTGATTTCTTCCTCCCCAACCACCCTGATATGTTATAGATTGACCGAGTGTATGAGGATGGTTCGGTTGTTTTCCAAGACGGGAAACTGATATTTGCGGATGCCATAGTACATTGCACCGGCTACAAGTATTGCTTCCCATTTCTTGAAACAAAGGGTTATGTGAACGTCGAAGATAACCGTGTTGGACCATTATACAAGCATGTGTTTCCACCGGCGCTTGCTCCTGGCCTCTCCTTTATCGGTTTACCTTCCATGGTTAGTAGATTTTATATATATACGACTGATTATGATGGTATTATTTCTTTGATTCGAATTGATCTTGTACGTAATCTTTGAAATTTCATAATACTCAATAGACTTTGATTTCTCATTGGACTCATTACTTGGTTTGAACTTTGTTCTTGATCCAGGCATTGCAATTCTTTATGTTTGAAATCCAAAGCAGGTGGGTCGCTTCAGTTTTATCGGGTCGGGTTAAACTTCCCTCGGAGGAGCAAATGATGGAAGATGTTATAGCTTTCTATGCAAAGCTTAAATCTTTGGGTATTCCCAAGAGATTTACTCATTTTCTAACTGATCCGCAATGGACTCCAATGTTCGAAAAGCTTAAGCCACATGAAGCAGTTTTGATCTCACAAAGTGAGTATTTCAACTGGATTGCGGAACAATGTGGTTGCTCGTCCATCGAACGTTGGAGAGAGGAACAGTATAACATAGCCATCAAAAAAGATGATGACAATTTTCGTGATGAATGGGATGATGATGATCAAATTATACAAGAAGCGTACCGAGATTTTGCTAAATTCAAACCGAGCAAAGTTTGGTCTACATAAACCAATCTTTCCAAAGAAAGTGCACTTCGAAGATCCAAGAGTTGATATTCCCATGTTGAAATGAATAAAGGTTGAAAAAACTTTTTTGCAGTCCAAAAAATAAAATGAAAATGTCTTCGGTTGGTTCCAATTCCAATCTAAGGGTGATTGGCAAAGTTTGACTTATGTAATATCCTTTATGTATTTGGAGAATATATTAGCACTACTTTATTTAAAATAAATATTCTTTATCAAAAAAGAATATATGAACACTCAAATAAGATCTCGATTTAGTCAATTACAGCATAATTGTTGCAACACGTTAATGTTTCATTTTCTGTTCTTTTTTGTTCTCTTTGTTGCGTATCTCCATGTCATTAAATTGCTAACACTCGTTTTTAGTTGGGTTTTAATTTCATTTCTTAATTAAGACTAAAAAATTGATTTTTTTTAGACCGAACCGGTTAATCCGAACCGAAGACGTTCCTATATAAACCCAATTTTGAGAACAGAGCATCATCATCACACAAAAAAGATGGCACCAGCACGAACCCGAGTCAACTCACTCAACGTGGCAGTGATCGGAGCCGGAGCCGCCGGACTCGTAGCTGCAAGAGAGCTCCGCCGCGAGAATCACACCGTCGTCGTTTTCGAACGTGACTCAAAAGTCGGAGGTCTCTGGGTATACACACCTAACAGCGAACCAGACCCGCTTAGCCTCGATCCAAACCGAACCATCGTCCATTCAAGCGTCTATGATTCTCTCCGAACCAATCTCCCACGAGAGTGCATGGGTTACAGAGACTTCCCCTTCGTGCCTCGACCTGAAGATGACGAATCAAGAGACTCGAGAAGGTACCCTAGTCACAGAGAAGTTCTTGCTTACCTTGAAGACTTCGCTAGAGAATTCAAACTTGTGGAGATGGTTCGATTTAAGACCGAAGTAGTTCTTGTCGAGCCTGAAGATAAGAAATGGAGGGTTCAATCCAAAAATTCAGATGGGATCTCCAAAGATGAGATCTTTGATGCTGTTGTTGTTTGTAATGGACATTATACAGAACCTAGAGTTGCTCATGTTCCTGGTACTTCAATTTCAGATGTTTTTTTAGATTGAATGATTTTGAAGTGAATATGTTTTGATTGATGAGAAAACTTGTTATTTTAGGTATAGATTCATGGCCAGGGAAGCAGATTCATAGCCACAATTACCGTGTTCCTGATCAATTCAAAGACCAGGTACGTTCTTGCAGAATATGTGAACAGTTTACTAAATTTTAGTTTTTTAATCTTTATCTTTTGTCCATACCCTTTTACTGATACTTAAAATGTGCGTTTTTGACGATGGAAACAAAAAGTTGCTTTTTCTTATTCGCCAACTATGAAAAAGTGCTTATTTTTTCATTTTCATTCTGTACTCACGAGGAGATCTTTTATTTCACTAGTTATCATTCTATATTAGTACTTTATTCTGTATGGGATGGGTGTTTAGGTATATTGGATGGTATGAGTAATTCAAGTATGTTATTTTGTTGAGTTTGAAATCTATAGAAATATTAGATAGATTCAGTTATCTGACATTGTTGGTCTGAAAAATTTATGGAAGGTGGTGGTAGTGATAGGAAATTTTGCGAGTGGAGCTGATATCAGCAGGGACATAACGGGAGTGGCTAAAGAAGTCCATATCGCGTCTAGATCGAATCCATCTAAGACATACTCAAAACTTCCCGGGTCAAACAATCTATGGCTTCACTCTATGGTAAATAACAATTAACAAATTGAGAGATTTTGGTCATACTAGATGGTCACTGATTCAATTTTTGCAGATAGAAAGTGTACACGAAGATGGGACGATTGTTTTTCAGAACGGTAAGGTTGTACAAGCTGATACCATTGTGCATTGCACTGGTTACAAATATCACTTCCCATTTCTCAACACCAATGGCTATATTACTGTTGAGGATAACTGTGTTGGACCGCTTTACGAACATGTCTTTCCGCCTGCGCTTGCTCCCGGGCTTTCCTTCATCGGTTTACCCTGGATGGTTAAGTCTCTCATTCAATCTTTACTTTGGTTGGCTTTTTCGGATTTTTTCATCGTCTAATCATATTTTTATATATGATATCAGACACTGCAATTCTTTATGTTTGAGCTCCAAAGCAAGTGGGTGGCTGCAGCTTTGTCTGGCCGGGTCACACTTCCTTCAGAAGAGAAAATGATGGAAGACGTTACCGCCTACTATGCAAAGCGTGAGGCTTTCGGGCAACCTAAGAGATACACACATCGACTTGGTGGAGGTCAGGTTGATTACCTTAATTGGATAGCAGAGCAAATTGGTGCACCGCCCGGTGAACAATGGAGATATCAGGAAATAAATGGCGGATACTACAGACTTGCTACACAATCAGACACTTTCCGTGATAAGTGGGACGATGATCATCTCATAGTTGAGGCTTATGAGGATTTCTTGAGACAGAAGCTGATTAGTAGTCTTCCTTCTCAGTTATTGGAATCTTGAAGATCATGAATAATTCCTTGAACAAATGATTGACCTGTCTGTGTGTTGTTGTATTGTTCTTTGTTGTTGTGTTAAATAAAAGCCGTCAAGGTTTCATTGTCTTTTTTTTTATCTTTGAATGTTTGGAAAAAAAAACAAGGTTTTATACAAAATGAAATCATCACTAAGCAAGTTGTACATTTTCTTGTTGACGCCATCTCTGCAACTCACTTTCCACCATTCTCTTTGCAGCTTCTGCAGATTCTGCTGACTTCTGAGCCAATTCCGTTGCTTGCTTCATCTCCTCTATCGCTTTCAGGTTCGCTTCTAACTTATTATCCGCTTCGGCTCTTCGTTTGTTGATCTCTTCAAGCTCAGCTGCTATAGTTGCCAACTTCTTTTCGATTGCAGCCTCTGTTTCCCCTGCTCCTCGTTTCAAAGATTCAAACTCTTGAATTGTGATTTTTATCTTTGAACCAGATGATTCTTCATCTTGTTTCTTGCTCTCTTGCTTCTGAGATATCATCTTCATCTCTTCGCGGACTTTCTCTTCAGCGGATTTCGCCTCCTCCACTTCTCTTATAACAAGCTCTAGTCTCTTTTCAGCTTCCTCAGCAGCTATCATCGCGGCCTCTGTTTCTTTCTTCAGACTCTCTATCTTCCTATTCATATTTGCAGCTTCGTTTCTTGCTTCAATAGCTTCTGTTTTCATTTGCTCCAGTTTCAAGCTCTCTTGCTTGAGAGCTTCCAACTTTTTTGTTTCCTCAATCTCTAATCTCTCTGCTTCTTTCTGCTGCAGCTCTTCGCGTTCTCTTCTCAAGTCTTCTAGTTCCATCCTGAGAGAATTCACCAAACTTCGGAGAGAGCATTCGTCATCAGCAGCTTCTTGTAGCCTCATCGTTGCTTCATTAAGCTCATTTGTAATGATCTTAACCGTGTTCATCTCTGATTCATGAGCTTTCTTCATCTCTTCCCGTAAAACCTCAATCTCTGAAGTTGTCTCTAACAGCTTGGCTTCAAGAGTTCTTGAGAGCTCAGGCTCATATTCTTTCCTCAACACTAGCAGTTTCTTCTCTGCCTCTTCAACAGCAGTTCTATAACATTCTCGTAAATCGTCTTTTTCCTTAACAATATTAGCGTGCTCCTGCAGATTCTGAGCAGCCGCTAGCTTGAGCTGATGAATCGCATCTTTCATATCCGAAATCTCCTTAGAAAGCTCGTTAACTTTGGCGGAGTTGACTTGGAGTGCACGTTGAGCTTCTGCAGCCTGGTTTAAGGCCGTGGCTTTGAAATCCATAGCGGAATCAAAGCTCTGTCTAATTTTGTTGAGCTGCTGTTTTGCAGCATCAAGTTCAACGGTGGTGGAGATATATTGTTCTCTAGCGACGTCAAGTTCATGGTGATGAGGAGGAGAGCCATGACACTTATCATGCTCAAGCTGTTCTTCCCGCTGTTGGACAGTTTCTTTGGTGTCAATAGCTGATTGCTTAGACTTGTTGACAGTCTCAAGTTTGTTGCTAAGATCCTCCATTGTCTTCTTCGCCTTTGAGAGATCGTCTAGAGCACGAGATCTTGTGCTCTCAGCGTTGTCAAGCTTTTGCTTGATCTTCATGAATTCCTTGTGGACCAGCATTAGCTGTGTTTCCTTGTCGCAAACGCTCTGAAACATAACATAAACAAATATTTTTAGTTTTGCACACAACACAATCTGTTACCTAGACATATTCTGGTCATCTAAAACCATGATAGAATCATAGAACCATTTCTTGATCAGACTTTAATGATCCATGTTGTTGGTATTGGATTACTTACCTCAGAGGAGAGTCGAGATCGCCTTGGAGTACTTCTTTGCTTTGAGACTGCAACTTCTCCGAACAAGCTCACCGCAGCTTTCACCGATTGGAACGGTGCTCTTGTGTCTATTTCTCCCACCTCCATCGTCCTCGGAGATTCCGGAGCTTTTTGTACTCTAATGTTCACCATTTTCTACTATCTTTTTTTTTTCAGAACCAACCTGCATACACAAACATTCTCTATGCATAAGAAAACACGAATCATAGATGAGAAACATCATAATCCTCACGTGATCGTCATTTACAATCAACATTTTATATCTAATCCTATAAACTAACAACCACAAGATGTATTTTTACATAACAAAACCGTGAAGATTGCAATTGGAAGAAATTAGATGAAACGCAAGGAGACAAATGTATACGTACCTTGAATTTCTCTTTCTTCGTGTTCTTGGTTGCTTTTTTCTTATTGTCTTCTTGTTATATAATCCTTTTCTCGTCTACAATAACGGGATTTTTGATTGGTTATTAATCCTTTTTGTCTCTTCAATCTATTTATAGAAACTTAGTTGATGGCACGACACCTTTCCTTCTCTTCTGTCTGCACCCACGTCTCTCTGTCTCAATCTCCTTTTTTATTATTTTCTTAATTAATGACTTTTAAAAGCTCTTCAAAATTTCAGTTTCCGCATCAACATGTTATTAGAACAAACAACTAAGATAAACAAATTCTGGTTACACAAAAGTAAACATAACTTCTCTGATTTGTGTCTTTTTGGAGATTTGTGGGTTCAAATTTTTATAAAACATTATTATGGGGTGGAATGTATAAATATTCCATAATATAGGGTCTGTTTAATTATATCAAGCATATATGCACATCTTTTTAAGGAAACTGATAGTTTGACATTAATTGACTTGACACTATGACCAGCGTAATCACCTCACGTGCTCGTCACGTGGCCGTGATCGGACTAGGAGCCGCCGGCCTCGTGGCGGTTCGAGAGCTTCGTCGTGAAGGTCACACCGTCATCGGTTTCGAGCGTGAGAAACATGTTGGTGGACTCTGGGTGTACACTGATCGAGTCGATTCAGACTCGGTTAGCGTTGACCCGGATCGAACCATCGTACACTCGAGCATCTACCAGTCCCTCCGCACCAATCTACCACGAGAGTGTATGGGTTACAGTGACTTTCCATTCGTTACCCGATCCAGTGACGGCGACCCGAGACGGTACCCCGATCATAGGGAAGTCTTGATGTACCTTCAAGATTTCGCCAAAGAGTTCAAGATCGAAGATATGATCCGATTTGAGACAGAGGTTTTGTGTGTGGAGCCGTCGCCGGAGAATAACCGTAAATGGAGAGTTCAGTTTAAGAGCTCAAATGGTGTCTCCGGCGAAGAAATCTTCGACGCGGTCGTGGTTTGCAATGGTCACTTCACTGAGCCTCGTCTTGCTCATATTCCTGGTAAGTAATATTTTGGTTACTTAAAAGTGTGATTAATTAATGGTTGATTAGTCTCTTAAGTATCTTGGTTTTAGTGTTTTAGGGATAGAGTCATGGCCAGGAAAGCAGATCCATAGCCACAATTATCGAATTCCAGATCCATTCAAAGATGAGGTATTTGCAAAATTTATTATCTTCTTCATAATCTTAGCTCTTAATTATACTAATAGATTCTTTTAAGTTATCTACATTGATTGTTGTTTGACATGTTTTGTAGGTGGTGATAGTTATAGGAAGTCAAGCTAGTGGAAACGACATTAGTACAGACATAGCAACCATTGCAAAAGAAGTCCATATCTCGTCTAAAATGGTTGCATCCGATTCATATGGCTGTTACGACAACCTACGGATTCACCCTACGGTAGTAAAATGAAATATAAAGACAACTAAGAATATGAATATGTTCATTTGATTTCTTAAATGTCTCTTGATATGTTTGTAGATATATCGCGCCCGCGAGGATGGTTCCGTGGTATTCCGAAACGGGAAAGTGGTTTTTGCTGATGCTATAGTTCATTGCACTGGTTACAAGTATCATTTCCCGTTTCTTAAAACCAGTGGTTATGTGACTGTCGAGGATAACCGTGTTGGACCTCTCTACAAACATGTTTTCCCACCCGCACTTGCGCCTGGGATCTCCTTTATTGGTTTACCTTTCATGGTTAGTATTACGACATGTTAGATACATATGGCAGTTTTAAGAGATTAAGAATGTTAGGATAATCTTGAAATACATGGTTAATATTAATTGGTATATATACATGAAGTAAAAAAAAAAAGAGAATTAGAATGTGCTATTGAATCTCCAATTCGCAAAAATCAAAGATCAAGTTATTATTTCAAAATGCAAAACTACTTAATCCGGCAACATTATTGAATTTTATGGTGGTATATATTTTTTTTGATATGCCTTGATATTGTAATGTCTGAAATCTCCGGATACTCAAATAACGACTTTGATTTTTGTTGTTGGGCTCATTACTTGGTTTGATCTTTGTTCTAATAATCCAGGGGCTCCAGTTCTTTATGTTTGAAATCCAGAGCAAGTGGGTTGCTTCGGTTTTGTCGGGTCGAGTTAAGCTTCCAGCAGAGGATAAGATGATGGAAGAGGCTGTAGCTTTCTACTCTAAGCTTGAAGATTTAGGGATTCCTAAGAGATATACACATTTTCTAACCGATCCTCGAGGGAATCCAATGCTCGGGACGTTTAAACCGGAGGATGCAGTTGTGATCTCTCAAAGTGATTACTTCAACTGGATCGCAAAACAGTGTGGTTGCACGTCCATAGAACGTTGGAGAGAGCGATTATACAATGTCGCCATCAAGAAAGTTTTCTTTGGTGGCGACAGCTATCGCGATCGATGGGACGATGATCAACTCATCGAAGAAGTGTACCGCGAGTTCGCCAAATTGAAACCGAACCAAGATTGTTCTTCTTAGTTTATCAATTCGGGAAGATGATTGAAATGTGACAAGGGAAAGTTAAAATCTGAAAATTGGGAAGTGTAATTGTTAAGTTGTTGAGTGCTGGTGGACTCATTAAGAAAAAGTTGTAAACATTTGTATGTTTAAACATGATCGATCGATTCAACGATTTAGAGAAATGCCACCTACTTATTAGACCAGCAGTGCATTTGGAATAAGATTTACTTGTTCTATCTATCATAGAATTATAGTAGAAGCAATTTCTTATCCAAATGAATACTGCACCTCGAATAAGCCTTTTTTTTACTTCTCATGTCACATAGAAGTAACTTGTAAAACATTTTATCTTTTTGGTTCAAAGATAATATGCCTCTTTACACATTTTTTTTTTTGAAACATATATTATTAATTTAACCAAAATGTTATTGAATGAACATAATTTTAAATGAAATAATATAACTGGTAAGAAAAAAACACACGAAAACAAAAAAAAATATATATTAAAATTCTAGTTATTGAATCTGAATTCTCTCAAGGAACTGGGATCAAACTGGGAACATAGGAACAATGATTAATATAATTTTTAGCATCAACACCTACAATTTGAATCTTCGTCAACGCATTGCCCCTCACAATATAAACGCAAAGCTTGTTATTTTCATCCTCACAACACATGATAAAACTCTTTTGGTAGACATTATCGATGAAGAAACTTGGAGAAGAGTTACTAGAAATAGCTATTGAAACTGTCATGAACTTTATCCACGCTACAGGCTCCCCATCGTCATTAATCTTGTTTTTTGTCACCCAAATCTCAATATTATTTGTTTCGGCCATTCTCTTTCTTTTTAACACTGAAAGTCGATCTTTCCTAAAAGTTGAGAGGACTGGAACATGGAAAGAATTATAATTCCACGGTAGAGTGCAAAAACATTTATATATCTCTTTCGAAAAATCGAAACTTTCGATAAAACACTCATGTGTCTCGCCATTGCTAACAACCCAATATAAATTTCCATTCAAAGACACATCACTTAATGGGCGGATCTCTCCTTCTTCAGAAAAGGTATTCATACTCTTCCACCCATTAGTTTCGAACGTGTAGATTTCAACACTTCGGTATAATGGATCTTCAATGAGTTTTCGCTTATTATAAATACTTGACCCAATTATCTTGTGACCTTTGTCAGGTCTACCACTATCGTATCCTATGCCACGAAACGTGAAAGTTTTTTCCTTAGAGTACTCTATCCATTTAGTTTGTCTCAACCACGGGTTCCAAATCGCAGCTTTCTTTCTCCATGACCACGAGTCACAAAACAATAAGCCGTCACAAGGAGTAAAGTAGGTACGCATAAAATTATTCAAATAAGGAATATCTAAGGGTAGCTCACGCATATCTATCTTTTGATCATCGTTGAGATTGACGCTTACTGAATACATCTTGGAATCGGTCCATAAGAGGAACTGAGGACGGACACGAACCAAGTGGTTGTTGACGAACGATTTGCTTTTGAAAAGTGTGTTCCATTGTTTGCAAACGATTTTGAATCGGGTTAGAGATAGAGGCGGAACACGATAGAGTATCTCTTCTACCAATTCCCATGGAAGGATTACATGCATCATTTGGTCTTCGGTGTTACCATGAAGCTAACAACATAATGCAATATATAATATTAATAAAAGTTAACTAAGGAAAAAAAAAACAAGAAAAAGGAGAGATTTTTTTTACTAAAAGAGGAATTAAATAAAATAATCTAAAATCATAATATGAGTTTAAACTTAGATTACATTCCCCAGATATGACATAATATGTCTTACATCTTTATACAATAGTTGTAGCAGTTAATGTAAAATTGAAATAATCTACTTTAATGTTTTCACATATATATAATATATCTAACTATATATATAAGGCTAAGTTTTAACGAAATTAAGAAATAAAAAATCTAGCTTAATTTTTGCATATATTTTAGTTTATATTATTTAGCTCCATGTCATAGATTTCATAATATATAGCTTTCATAAAGTTAAATACTTTTAATTTACTTAATACATCCAAAACTCATATAAAGGATGATACAAAAGAAAAAAAAAATCATATGTAAGAATTTGACTGGCCGCGTGTCAAATTTGGGGAGTATAATAGTCATTGGATTTGGGAAAATTACAAAAGAATTAGGATAAGTGAGACGTTCGTCATTGGGCCTATCGAGCTGGCCCACTTTAGCCCATATTGTTTTGAGCCTAACTAGTCACGATTAAGTCACAAAAATATCTTCTTCCGGCTATAAATAGCAACTAGATCATCGCCATTAGCATCAATCAATCAACTCAGTCTTAAACTCAAAACATTCCAAAGACATCTGAATTCGACAATGAGTGGATCCTCCTCGAGGGAAGCCACCTCCGCCGCCGGTGATGGTACATTTTCTTTATCAAAATGTTGCTTGTCTCCCTCCTCTTTTAACCCGGAATTAACCTATCTTTGTTTCATTAATTTCTGTTCTTTTTTTCCACAACAACAGGAAACTACAAACTGGAGATAAAAGAATACGGTGGAGGTAAAGGACCAGTCCGGTGGTTTTTTAAGGAGGACTCGTGCGTTGCAATGATAGATGTTCCGGGTTGTTCAGTAGCACCCAGCAGTTACAGCTTGGAGAAAACCCACGTAGGGTTTCAAACAGAAGAAGTAGACCAGAACAACCACTCCCTACCCGTACGCACATACATCGGCTTCGTCAAGTTCCCAGCGGTTTACGATTCGAAGCATGCTAAGATTTGGGTTGTCAATGGCGTACTCTGGATCACCGTTACTAAGCACCAAGGCCGCCAAGGTTAATTAATCAAGAAGAAGACTAAATGATGCTGCTTAATTACGTCGTATTTAAACTAGAATAATAAAAATCTGTTTGGACCATGCATGGTCGGTGTTATCAGGGTTTTTCTATAGTCGGTATGTCCAGTCTACCTATTGTTAGGGTTTCATATGGTGTGTCGCTAGCTGTTTCATCCAGCAAGCTTGTTTATCTTTTATGGTTATTGAAAGTCTTTGCTTGTTTTATAATTATATAATTAATCAAAAATTTAAACCGTAAAGAAAGTCCAAGAATTTCATCCACCGTCAATTCATTGCTACTTTCTCTCAGCGTCGATCGCTAAATGCTCTAAGTCGTGTGACTTTTGAAAAAAAAACATATACGCTGCGTTTGGAAGTATATATAGTTCTATTTTTGGAATGGCCGAGTAATGAGTAAGTGGGAGAAATTAAATTCTAAGCTTGCCATTTAAACAGAAAGAATCTTTGACATTTGAAAATTGTGGTTGAAAACCGCGTTACTAACTTAGAGCTAATGACAAAAGGAAAAAGAAACATTAGGTTGTTAGTCTTTTTACAAATGTATCTGAAAATATTAAGAGTTAATTAGATGTTTTAATTAAAAATAAATAAAGGAAAACTACATTGCAATAATTGAATTTCGAAGATATCTATTTGTAGAAGGAGTAAGCAATAAGTTTAATGGGTTTATAAAGAAAGGAAAATATTCCTTCTACCATGTGTAATGTACCTAACCCGACGTTTGAAAATATGTTGAAAAATGTGGCCGGATAACCAAAAATGTAAAAGGAAGTTATAGATAAAAAGAGTCAAAGACTATAAGATGATCTCAGATTTAATGGAAATTTAATTTCTCTACAAATTATACAATGTAAAAGTATCTATTTCAAAGAGGTTAGTTAGAAATACGTGTAAGTGATTCATAAAGTAAAGAAAAACGAACAATCTTTACCCTTTGTTGCCGCAGTGAAAAAAAAGTTGCATAAAGTAGATTAACTATAAAAGGGTGAAAACTTAAGAGAGATTGCAAGAACTTTAACATTTCTTTCCCAACCTTGAACCTACATTGGGTTCAAATTTTTGACTCCACCCATGCCCATTAACTACTACACCGAACACTAATACCAGTGGCCCGTCAGATTTTCAGATTATTTAGCTATCAAAGATGATAATACATGTAGTGATTACAGCTTGATACACGCAATTTGAATCGATAAATTTCCTCTTGAGTCTTGATGATGATGCTTATGAATAACACCACTTACACATAGTATATTAGTCAACAAGTTAAACAGTAATTATAAAAAATCTGTTGACTAATATCATCTTATAATTGTTTTGTCAGTTAAATATATGAAAGATGTAAGGTGAAATTTACAAAAACAAATATCAAAAAAAAATTACAGATAACAAAAAAGATAAGTGAAATTGTTGTGGTATTATTGCGTGGGATTATGTAGGCCCATTTTATGTGAGTAATTTGGGCCCACTCCAATATACTCGGCACGTGCCTCTTTCCTCTTCTTTGCCGTACTTTCTTTCGTCAAGCTTGACACGATTTCGTTGACTTTATTTGACTTTTTCCGCCGTTGACTTTATTTGACTCTGTCATAAATTTATGTAAATCCTCTTATTTGGTGTTGTGTTATATATTGCTGAAACATATTCAGGAGATGTATCTCTTATTTTGTGACAAGTAAATTAAATTTTAGTTTTAATCATTTTTTTTGTCTTCAAATATATTTTTTAGTTTTAATCATTTACATTTATGAAATCTTTGAAAATTATATCTGGAGGTAATGGACTTAGATATTAAATTAAAATTAAGTCAGATTGCTCATAAATTATAATATATATAACAACACACAAACGAAGCCAAAATATAATTTTTATATAATAAAAAATAAACTTTTAACTCTTTCTTCTTCTTATTATTCGGAGGAATTGAGATCAAACTAGGAGCATAGCCACACAGGGACAATGTCTAAACTCACAAACCACACAAAACAAAATTACATGCAAGCCAATATATCACAGAAAGAATAAGAATTTCTAACTATTGCTTATTTTTTGTCCTGAAGTCTCTGAAGGAATAGGAATCAAGCTGGGATCATAGAAACAATGACTAAACTCACTAACATGAAAACCTAGTTGAATCTTTTTCCTTGCTTGGTCCTTCACAATATAAACGCAAGCCTTTCCATTTTCGTCACTGCAACACATGACGAGTCTCTTTTCGTAGATATCATTGATAAAGTAACTTGGCTTAGAGTCCTTATATATAGGTATTGAAACTGTCATGAACATCATCCACACCACAGCTTTTACACTCTCATTAATCTTGTTCTTTGTCACCCAAATCTCCATGTTATTTGTTCCTTTAAATTTATGTAATACCGAAAGTCGATCTCCCCTAAAAACTGAGAGGACTGGAATATCAGAAGAATCCTTCTTCCTTGGTAGAACGCAAAAGATTTTGAATATCTCTTTGGAAAAATCGAAACTTTGGATGAGATATTCATCAGTATCATAGCTATTAGTAGTCCAATACAAATTTCCATTCAAAGATACATTATTATTATCTAATGAATCTCCTCCTATGGAATTCTCTCCAAGGGAAACATCATCAATACATTTCCACGCATTACTTTCAAACTTGGTGATATAAAATCTTTTAATAAACTTAGAGGTGTTTCCATTAACACTTAGCCGACTATGACTATGCCCAAATATATGGTAACCTTTTCCGGGTCTACCACTATCATATCCTATGCCACCAAACCGGAAATGTTCTTCCCCCGATTTAATCAATCTAGTTTGTCTCAACGACGGGTTCCAAACAACAGCTTTATTGCTCCACCATGAGGCACAAAACAATAAGTCATTGCAAGGAAGAAAGTTTGTAGTCCTATGATCAATTACATAAGGAATATCTAAGGGCAATTCACGCAGCTCTATATTTGGATCATCGTTTAGACTGACATCAACCGAATAAACCTTGGAATTGGTCCATAAACGGAATTGAGGACGGACGAGAGCCAAGTGTTTCTTGATGAACGTCTTATCGTTGAGAAGTGTGTTCCATTCTTTGGAAACAGTTTTGAATCGGGAAAGAGATAGAGATGGAACACGATAGAGTATCTCTTCCATCAATTCCCACGGAAATTTCACACACGCCATTTTGGTCTTTTGATTTAACTAGCTAGCAACATAATACAATATATAATAAGAGGTGGGAAAACTAAAGTTACAAAAAAATGGAAAATATTATATACAATCTAAAAATATAATATGTATTTAAATCATAACTAATAAACTTGGATAAACTTCTCCAACATATGACATAGCATGTCTTATCTCTTTTATTATATGAGAACATCTTTAGTAATTAATTGTATTTAAATAAATTCAGAAAGAAATTTACTTTGATTTTCATATAGTCAGATTTCAATAACTTAATATATACTATATTATTAAGTAAGATTTAACATAATTTTAAACTATATTGTGATATTTTTTAGTTAACTACATGTCATATATTTTCACATAAATATAATATATGATTTCCAATAGATAAAGACTTATCCATCATACTTTGTCTTTTCCATATTATATCCATCATTATTCTTGTTCATGGTTTTCTCCACGTTATGTTTTTTTGTAGCATTTTCTGTGAACTTGAAATAAGTAAACAAATTTTGACAACGACTATTATTAAAGAAAAGGTGATAAAAATAATATATTTATGGTATACATAATTATTATTATTTTCATTCTAGAAAAATAGAAAAAGTTTAGTAACAACACTAAACAAGGAAGAACTTATTATGAGTTAGAAGAAAAGAAAGATATTGTGTAAAAATAATTAGATTTATTTCTTAAAAATGCTTAAGGTATTCCTTGTAGACAAACCATACACACATAAAACAAAGACGTCCTCTTTTGCTTTTAATGAGCATCTGATTTTTCGAACATCGACTTCTAGAACTGAAAATAGTGACTAACCCCGACTACTCTAAAAATTGAGCAGGCTCTTGGCAAAAGTTCAACTATACGACGTGCATTATCAATCAATAAAGCAAGCACTTATCCTCTTTTAAATTTTCTTTAGTAACTTTGTTATAAGTGGCTTCAATAATTCTTCTTTTGTCTCGTCAAAAAGGGCTGCTTTTCAATATTTTCCACAACATTTCTAAATATTTTGATTAGATCGTCGAACGGTGCTACTGGCTCACCATTGAACTGCCCAATAGAACATTTGAGAGAACAAATAATATTATATTCAAGAGATATGCTCTCAATCCTACATTATAATAATTGAGGAGGGACGAATAATCACTTCATCACAGAACTGAGTTCAATCTTCTCATTTACTATAGTTTGGTCTCTCTCAATGATTCTTCTCGTGTTTCATAATGTACTGCATGCGTTCCAATTCTATAACTAATTAGGGGAGGAAATTGTATTATAAACAAATATGGGGGTTCATTTTACAGAATAAATAATACGAGGGTGGCTTTGCAAAGACTGTGAAAAATGTTACTAACGAACAAGGACCTCTAATTATGATCCACATCCTCTTTTTCGATCATGCTATTTTGGTTACTAACGAACAAGGACCTTTAACTATGATCCAAACCTCGAAAATTTTCCACTTCCAAGCTACAATTATGCTAGTTTGGAACCAGATAATTTGTCTTCTTCACACTGACGCTGCAACTCCCTCTCACATCATCGGCTACAAATTCCTCACTTTAATTGTCGCTTAAATTGCATTTTGGTCTGAGAAAACGAAATATGTTCGTTTTAAGACATACCAAAAAAAAGTTTTGCACAAAAGAAAAAAAAAAGACATACCAAAAAACAAATTGTTGCATAAACAACTACAAAAACACATTAAAATTACAAATTAAGTAGTATATTTTTAAAAATATATATGAAAATATATAAAACATCTAATCTTTAGA
>Ga0041059_1000910_pt1 | contig 23420 bp, 24 predicted proteins | sample AraColnosormetaG_FD_56232 | JGI IMG/M metagenome (GOLD analysis project Ga0041059, IMG submission 56232) | Arabidopsis roots microbial communities from North Carolina, USA - Col MF nosort | ecosystem: Host-associated > Plants > Roots > Unclassified | place: USA: North Carolina | collected... | reverse complement strand
TTTTTTTTTTTTTTCTCTTCCATATGTTCTTGTTGTATGTCTCAACATAATATTATTTTTAGTTGCGGTCAATAATTGGGTTGTAGAGAAAGTTACGAAAAATGAAAATTACATGTCAAGAAATGATACTTTACTTGCTCATACTTGTTACTCACTCGGCTTGTTAAGCTTTATTGTGATAGTCAATTACTCGTTTATATTTCTACTAATCCAGGATATTTCTACTAATCCAGGTTATTACAATTTCACAAAATATTATCAAAGTGAACTATCATTTTATTTGAGTTACGGTCTTAATTAGATGAAAACAAACCAACCCCTAGAATCTATGGATAATGAACTAACATGCTAAAGTTTTGACCAAGCGATTGGAAAATCAACAAACGAAATGGAAACTATTATGTGGCAATACTCGAGTACTATAGACCCAACTGACCCGACATAATCTCTTCACTTTTTATTTTGTTATCTAAAAAAATTCGGTATAAAGCCTTGTTTGGTTTCAAATTTTATCCACTTGAGAATCTCATATATCAAGATGAAACACCTACAACAACAAATGTAACTTCATATGTCAGGACCGGTCCGCAGGACAAGCATGTAATAAAACTGTGTGTTTTCTACATTTTCTATGAAATGGGTGTAATTGAAAGATACTAAATGTTAGGGCTTTTCAGAAACTTCCGTTACGTTTTAGGCGTTTAACACAATTATTATTTTCTAAAACGAGAGCCGTTTAAAGAGAAAGAGAAATTTCTAACTCCAGAGAGCGAAGAACACAATCCCAGAGTAGCAGAATCTGATCCATCCCACCTTTTTCAATTCTCAGGCAAAGGTACGATCTTTCTCCTTCCCCGTTAGAGATCAGCCTTAGATTCGTCATTCTCGTCCATTGAATCAATAGATCTCGAATAATTGTCTTGTTTTATTGTTTCTTCTCACGCTGTTTTGATGCTCTTGCTTGATTGGTGGATCCAATTGAAATTAGATCTCTGTATCGATTCGGTTGATGCCATTTTTATGATTCTTGTTCTGGATTTCCACTGTAATGGAGCTGATTTAAATAGTTCTATATCTGCATGTGTAGAGAGATTGTTGGCTGTTTCAATTTTCCTTATGGAGCTGACTCATTTTTACAAAGTGACTTTCATGTTTGATTCAATTCATTACCTTTTTGCTTGAGTTAATGTGTTTCTCAGTGTTGTTCATGTTGTTTCTCAGTTTTGGGTTTGTTTAATGTTGATTATCTTCATTCTTCAGTGTTTGATCTCATATTCAGATAAGTCAAACTTGAAAAAATGGAAGGGACTGTGTTCACGCCTTGTTTGGAAGGAATGAAGCATGTCAAATCTGATCAAGGCGAGATGCTTACTAAGCCATTTTTAGAGCTTTGCAAGACCATCTTGCCTGTTATAGGTAATAAAGGGAGAAGCTTTTTCTAATTGTTTCTTTGTCTGTCTTAATACTTTTAATGAGGTTATTGACATTTGTTATTGTGATTGTTCCTTGTTCTTCAAAACTTCGAAGTTCACGTATAGCTTGTGATTGTTCATTTTTCCTATGTAACACAAATGTTGTGTTTCCTACATGATGACTTCATTTTTCTGTGGTTATCTATTTTCCAGATAAATTTGGAGCTGCTATGACTCTCGTGAAATCTGACATTGGTGGCAACATAACGGTAAAAAATGCATTGTCTGCCCCTTTGATAATCGAATAGCACAAATCTATTTTACATTCACAGTACAAACTACTGACAAAAATGCATTGTCTGCCCCTTTTCTCGCTCTTCTTAGATTGTAATGTGTACCTCTGATGGCGGAGAATAGGCTAGTGAAAATGTCCTGTAGACTGTAGTAGTGATATGACCTCTCTGTATTGGATTATTGTCTTCTTACAATATAACTTTATTGGTCCGTCTCTTGTGTAGAGGTTGGAGAAGAACTACTTATCTGATCCCGACAAGTTCAAGTACTTGTACACCTTTGTTCAAGTCGAAATTGAGTCTAAGATAGCAAAAGGATCGTCTAGCTGTACAAACGGTCTTCTCTGGTTAACCAGGTAAACGATGACAACATGTCAACAATACACACCTTTATTTCGAAGAGAGCAGCTTCTCAAAACCATATATATCACCTATGAGTGAATCTTTCAGAGCAATGGATTTCTTAGTGGAGCTGTTCCGAAACTTGGTAGCACATCAAGACTGGTCAATGCCACAAGCTTGTGCTGACTCATACCAAAAAACACTCAAGAAATGGCACGGATGGCTCGCCAGCTCTACCTTCTCTGTATGTACTCACTAGTGCTTCTCTGTGTAATCAGCATATTCTGCAAACCAATCTCATTTTGATTTCCTGAGACACGGTAAACTTTGTTTTTATCAGATGGCTTTAAAGCTAGCTCCGGACAGGAAGAAGTTCATGGATGTCATATCTGGTTCTGGTAACATCCAAGCCGACATGGAAAGGTTTTGTGCTGAGTTTGGTCCGTTTCTTCATGATAATCATAAGTTTCTGGTAAACAAAGACTTTAAAAACTTTTGAGTCTTTACACTTTCTTCAATTTCATCACACAGGCTTTGATTATTTTGTTCTTGTTTTCTTTTTGGCAGGCTAGCGTCGGTATGGATGACATGAAAGCTTCTTAAGTCATCATATGATTATCGCCGGTATCAAATCTTCTTTGCCGGAATCTTTGTCTGTTTTAACTTTTCTCCTTCCAATTATAGAACCTCCAAAAAGAAACAGAATAATGTGTTGGTTTCTATCTGAATGTTCACTTTATATTACAAGTTATAACATACGAATCAATCTTATCAACTCTTCTTGTTAATGTTTGTTATGAAAACTTGAATCTTTCTTTTCATAATCTAAGAAATTTATTTTCAAAATATTTCACATAACATAATAATGTTTAACTTGTTAAAAAATAATGTAAAGTCTTTAAGATAGTAAATCTCATGCTTCAAAGTTCAAACCATTTTGCTTACTATTGCAAAATCTCTCAATTATTATCTTAGTATTCAGATATCACATTTTTCAGTATTTGCAATCTATGCAATTTCTCTAAATAATACTTTATACTATCTTAGATTTCATTAGAGTATGTTTATTAGTAAAATAAGAAATTGGTGTGGTCGTGTCTCCTTCCATTCGACCCGGAAAATCCTCTTGACAACTTGTTTCCCAAAGGAGGGTTCCCTTTGATAATAGCTCTACGTTGCCTCCATTACCAATCAACAATCTAATTATAAAATTATCTGTTAATTACAACTATGAAAATATTTCTTTCTTTTCTAAATTTTTTTATCCTCTGTTAAAACAACAACAAAACTTAGTGCTCTTCCTCTTCTTCTTTTTGGTCTGTTGATCTTTAACCAATAACTCCTCGGAGATCTCTCGATCCTTCTCTCTCTCCCTCCCTCCCTCTCTCTCTCTCTTCAAAACATTTCAACATTTTTTTTTCTCGTCAAGAGAAAATCCATGCGTTCAAGGTTTAAGTCTTCAGATTTCGTTATATTCTCTGTTGTTTTTTTGTTTGTGCCTTACAACTTTTTTCTTGATTTGTTCTTCGTTTTCTTTTTCTGCATGTTAGGTTTACGGTAACGATCGTCAAATCTTGAACCACAAAGGTTGTATCCGGCGTGTGGATACACATTAGCCGGAACCAACCCTTTATAGACCAATGGCGACGACAATGAAGGGTCTTCTTAAGGGCCTTCGTTACATTACTCAGATTTTTGGTGAGTCTCATTCATTTTCCCCATAAACATGAAAAAAATGAAAAATCATTTGTGTTTCTTGTGTCAAAAGTCAAATTACATGGTGGATGTAATTATTCTATTGCAGATGAAGAGAAAGAGCAGGAGATGCAGATAGGATTTCCGACCGATGTAAAGCATGTTGCCCACATTGGCTCCGACGGTCCAACCAACACCACACCAAGCTGGGTAAGATCATACGTACATTTATACGTATTTTCATACATGTCACACGTATCTGTGCTCATTATTGTTTTTTTATGGGACAAAAACTGCAGATGAATGACTTTAAAACTCAAGAACATGAGAAAGGTCAAGTCGTTTCCAGGGGAAATTCCAACAAATACAACCCGCAAGGTTAGTTATTTTTGCAAAGTGTGTTTTTCCTTTTCCCTTAAAGTGTTAAGCTTTGAGGAACAAATCTGGATTGGTTCGAGGAATTGATGTGTATCTCAATAGGGACGAACCAACGTGGAGCCGGGCTAAAAGAGTTACTGCCTTCGAACACAAACGAGAAACCGAAACAGAAAACAAGGCGGAAACCCGGAGGAGCAGCTTCTCCAAATCATAACGGGTCTCCGCCTAGAAAAAGTAGCGGAAATGCTGCATCATCAGATGAACCATCAAAGCATTCAAGACATAACCGAAGCGCACACGGGTCAACAGACTCATCGAATGATCAAGAACCATCAGTTCGCAGAAGGCGTGGTGGTATCCCGGCTCCAGACACAGAAGTTCCTAATCAAATACCTGATGGTTCAGCTCCTCCACGGAAGGCTACATCGCGTCCTAGGAAACTAAAAGGATCATCAGCAGGAGGAGAAGGTTCGATTAAGAAGTCTTCAAAAGGAAAACCCGAGAATTCAGTTGATACAACCTGTAACGATATTATCTGAGAAACATAAACAAAACCATGAAATGTATTATTTGAGCCACCTGCAAGTGAGAGTTTGTTTTCGTTTCTCTTTAAAGTCTTTTCTTGACAGTGTCTGATACAACAACTCAGAGATTCCATTGATACTTACCAAAATCTAGAAAGGAAATGTACGAGTACTGCAAAAGGAGAAGCAAGAAATGTATATAATAAACTTTGCGATCATCATATCTATTTCTTGCGAAGATCAATGCCGGCTTTCTTGGCAACAGCGTCGAGTCCGTTCTTCTCAATGGTCTTCAAAGCCTTAGTTGATAAACGAAGTTTGACAAAACGTTTGCCAGCTTCCCACCAAACTCTCTTGTATTGTAAGTTGACGAATTGCAACTTCTTGGTCTTGTGGTTAGAGAATGAAACTTTGTTTGCTCTGTTTGCTTTCTTCCCAGTAAAAGGGCAGATTCTACCTGACATTTTGGAAAACAAAAACACAGTTTCAAGAAAAAAGGAGCAAATTGCCCAATGCTCAGAATCATATAAATGTGGTCAATTTTGGAGAATTTTTTTAACATAACATCAAATTCAAAGGAAAAGTTTAATACGAGAAATTATGCTACGGGTTTTAAATACACTGCTCATTTTCATATCTAAAAGCAAAGACATAGTTCCAGACAATTCAACACAAGCTTGCTAACTCAGAGATTCGAAATTCGACATGAATAAAACGAAAGCAAGATAAATTTAGTACGCCAATGCATTCGACTAAACCCTAAGAGAAAGGGAAAAGGGGAATTACGTGCGACGATTGGCTGAATCCCGGGGAACGAAGGAAGGGAGATACGGTTGATGACGTCACTGGGAGTATATGAGATTCTTAAGCCGCTGAGCTGGGAGGTGAGGAATCCAAGCTCCTTTGAAGTCACGGTTGACTTGGTCATGGACTTGGCTGATGAGGTCATTCGTAGCCAAGCGCCTTGTGTCGCCATTGTCGTCATTTTTGGTTGCTGTTACTTCTGCTTCGAAGGAGGATTTGGATAAAGAAGGAGATTGGGTTCATTTTATTTATTATTTTGTAGAAAATGAAAGACGCTTTCTCATTCAGAAGGTTACGTTCTCTTTTAACACAACAATTTTTCAGTAAGCAAACCGGTCCATATAGCCACCAACACAATAGTATGGTTTCATCTTTCCCTTCTTGGATTCTCTAATACATAAAAGTAACGAGACACAGGTGGTGATGAATAATCCAACCTGATCAATCCCAACGATTACAAAGAGATTTTTGAAGGGTTTTTGATTGTAGATGCTATGTATCTCTGAACTCGGTTTGAACCGGTTATGTGGTAAAGATGAGAAGAATCACAGAGTCTCACTTGTTGTGGGATTATTTACCCACTTGGGAACCGGATTTGGTAAAGCTCTTTAGAAACATATTCTGCTTTCACAATCCGGTTATCATATAGCCTTCCGTGTAAAGAATGGGCTGCATCACATGTCGCTTCTGGTCTTCTGTACTCAATGAAGATACAACCCGTCTCAAATACATCCTCGGGGTCTTCTTCTTGTTCTTCTTCTATCTTGTCGCCAGCATCCCATCTTGTCTTCACGGTACGCACTGATGCTACTTCTTGTGGATTCTCTGCCTCGGCCTGCGCACTTTCTTCAACAATCTTTTCACAATGCTCTTGTTCAGTGGAGTGTAGATCTTCATTTTCTTGAGTGCTTGTTTCAGCAGCAGTATCCGAGCACGGTTCACATAACTTGTCTTCACCTGTCAAACTGTCTGGCATGACAACCTCTGCAAGATCTACATTGTCTGCAATATCTTCCGCTTTCTCGGATCCTTCATCTTTCTCCTCGATCACTGACACATTCATTTCTTTAGAATCAGTTGATTCTAAGTTCAACAATGGATTTGTTTCAGAAACAGTGATATCTTTGCTCTTGTGTTCCAAGATGTTTATCGACTTAATAACCCCAAACCTGCATCATGACAAGACCCAGAGGCCTATTTTCTTAATTTACTAGCTTTTAAAAGCTCAATGGACTCATGGGAAGATGATCTCAGAGCTTAACCTGGCACATTCTAACCGTACATCCTCCAAAATTTCTTTCACTTCTTGCTCGGAAAACGACGTGAGATCTTCTGGGTCAACCTGTCAAACAAGAAAGAATGGAATGTTAATATAGCCTCACATAGTTTATTTGGGAAAGATTCACAAGAAAAAGGATACACCAATTATGCTTACCACATTTTTTAGCTTTAGAATATTCTTAGGCTTGCCAAGAAGTGGTTTTGCATGGCTAGGTATCCCATAGAATGGTGGATTCTCATTCACCTGCAACACATATTACGTACACACACCACTCTCACAAGTAACTAAAGGAATTTCTGTTCAATGTCACCCATACAAACACAACATGAACTAACGAAAGCAAAGTTGGGTCACTGAATTACCGCTACGGATGATGCATCAGGAAATGCACAAACGGCTGTTATTACACTGCCACCTAACCTCATACCATTTAGACCAGCACAAGCTTTGAGGGTAACAGATCCATCAGTGTACTGAAATATAGAGATTTAAAAAGAGTTAGGGCTGGTTAATATGAATATACTTGGAACTACAGTCACATTCATGGTTACTCTGTAAAAGTTACAAGGTAATAACACCTTCCCATGCTACCCGGAAAATGAAAAATTAAAGATATGAAACAATCACAAGAACTACATCGAGATGGCAGACTAAGATGGGGGTATCTTGGCCACAAATAAAAGTACATTCTAACCTCTAGGAAAGCGCATCGCTGATTGAGATCATTGTTGCTCACGAACCGGTATGCTTTCAAAGGTCCAAAGACGCTGACAATCTCCATAAGCTGGAAAAACGTTAAAGAGGAATCAGACAATCCTAGAAGTTGAAACGATAGAAATGGGGACAATAGAAGATTGAACGTGTCAAATGTTTTCAAAGAATTACAGTTCAGCATACCATTTCAGATGAAATAGCTTTTGAAAATCCGCCAATGAAGATCTGCAACAAGTACACTAGGCTCAATATCAAGCTTGACAGAAAAAGAAATTAGTATAGCAAGCAAATACAGTGAAGCTTTCAACATTATCAACCACAAAGATGCCGTAGCTGCGGAGAGAACTGCACTTCTATTCTCTGCGTGTTTTTCACTTTAAGATTATAATAAGGTGGTCTGACATTTGGCTTTCCAGGTTGAACCACTATGAACAAGCTTTTGATCATAACACCTACTACCAGCCAAACTTACAAAAAAGTTGATCCAGCCACATGTTTTATTCCTTTGTTGTTAACTCTAACAAAATTGATATTCTACTGACAGACAATTAAACGGAAAAGGATATAAAAGCTGTCAGCATGAAAAACATGCAACAAAATTCCAAGATATGCCCCACATCATGAACCATGAATGGAAAGGACCAAGTCAAATTTAGAAATACCGATGTTTTGTCTCTAGAGCAAGAGATTACAAATTACAGTGGTATCGAAACTATGGCACAAACTAAAAATTTGATCTGAACTATAAACCAAGGGTCACTGACATATACAATTACAGTACTTTCAAAAGGGAATACGTTAAGAGATATTTAAAAGACACTCTACACTCATTTTCGATATAAAAAGTTTTACCCACTGTCGTAAGAAGCAAATTTAGGGCAATTATTTGTACCTTGTTTGATGAGTCCTCCACGTTGTCACTTACTGCATTTGCGGCTGGCTCTTTTTTCTCCAATTCACCGTTCTGCATGAAAATAGCAACCGTCTGAAAACCTGCTTCATGGATGGTAACCATAACATAGCTCAGAAATCATAGTAAAATGCATGGTACTGATGTACAAGGCCAAATAGAAGGACAAAGTCCACAGCCTTGATAATCAGTCATTTTTCATAGACTTTCCTACAACTACTCAGCCGAAAATCACAGTAAGAACTGATCAAAAATGAAGGACAAAGGCAAAAAATCCTCGCTCGCTTAGACCCGAACGAGGATCTAAGAGGAGGTGGTAAGAGTTTAGGGTATTCATGTTATTCTTAGGCGCGCCAACACGAAAGAATAGAGATAACAATCAACACCAGGTATCTGATCCTGCTGAGGAATGAAACACAGTAATAGCCAAACAGATAAATGAATAAAGGTATTACTACAACCACATTCAGTTAGGAGACGATCAAAGATAAAAAAAAAGATTGATATGGTATCATCTGATACCAACATATTTAGACAAAACTAACAAAGAACACAAGAACGGTAAACCATATCACACAGGAATCATATGGATTATCTGTATGAATTCCTAAAAGCCCAAAAAAGAGAAGAAGAATGGAAACAAACTTGGAAGACAACAAACTCTTCACTACACCTGGTAGTCTTCTTATTTAGCAGACAGCGTCATCACCCTCCTGAATGTGAATTATGACATACCCAACATAAACACCCTATTTAAGAGATTCCAACACACAACAGTCAGATAACGGTATGACATGTGGCTTGAAAACATATCATGTCAAGTGCAGGAATCCATAAACTACACTAATTCTTAGTGACACCTATTGTCAGTATTAATTATGATAATGGCACGGGAAAAAAACAGAGAAGCCTTCAAAACCAATTGCAAATAAATAATAAGATTGCACCTCAACACATCAAGCCTTTTTGCAAATTCCAAATCGCTTGGACTTCACAACCCAGCAAGAGAATCATGTGATGGAAACATCAAGCAAATACAGAGAAATTCATTTATTCTTTTCCTATAACCATGATGAATTTACTTCAACGATATCTAAATTTCTATTCTCAGAGGGCCATCCTTTGAAAAATGGCTAAGGTTTTAAGCTTACTGAAGCAACGCAAAACCATATGTTTACCAACAAATCTGCTAACAGTTGTAACATCAACAGTACTGTCTTGCATTTATCAAACTCTCAAGTTGCAATACATAGTTTAAAAGTGGCAATATGCTTCCATTGAGACTACCTTCAAAGATAGGACCATGAGCATTTTTTGGTTCCAACATAGTACATTTAAGGAGTGGCACAGTATGGGCATCTAAGACTGAATCATACATGAATCGATGATAATAAGAACTCTCCTAATTTTTCTGATTATAGAAGACAACCATAATCTTCAACAGAAAAGTTATCAGTAAATGAGAATTTGGTTATACAACACCATGCTTATGTGCTCTAAAATATAGAGACAGATGTTTTGCTAAGTTCCTTATGTCTGTCTACTTTGAATATATCTATCTGGATCAAAAGAGGACTGATGCTCACGACTTGTAAATAATGTAACATAAACTTACACCGGACAGTGGTCATATAACACAATAAATTCAAGCTTAAATCATTAAAAAGAAGTCACACAGGTTTCAGTAGCATGTTATCAACTGAACTGAAAGTGGAAACATTGAATCTTACTGATGACACCTAGAGAAATATATTGCCGATATTTGAGCTAGCTTGCAAAATTAACCAGATGACTATTAGAAGATAAAACATGCGGAGCAAGTAGCAAGAGTTTTAGAGAGAGAGAGATTGTAGAAATTGCAATTCTTACTGTTGTCCTGACATAGTCTTTAGGGCGTCGGATTTTGAGGTTTGAACCCGCAAAGGAGCAGCCATCCAAGGAGAGTGCAGCAGAGGCATCTTGTGGCGTAAGGAACTCCACTAGCGCCTGACTTTTTTCCTTGTTTATCTGCATTTAAAGGACAAATACTATCAGGTGATATAATTCACAAGCATAACAAGAGTGATATGAATAAGGAAGTCACATGACAGAAACTTACAATACAGCTAATACATGGTTCACTTCCTTTTATGTGATTGGACCCTGAAGATAACATATAGCCATTGAAGCATTCAATCAGAGACTTCTCAGAGGCCGAATCAGGCACATTTTCTGCGTAAAGTCTTCTCATACGTCTGGTGGATTCTGTCAGTTGAACAGAATCGAATGAAGTGGTCTGCCTTGCCGGTGGCGTCCTAAAAGGCGCATCCATAACCATAAGTGGCTTCAAAAGCGTCAAGGAAGCCTCACTGATGGTAGGATATGCTGTCTGAGTTGCTGCTTGGAGACCAGAAAATACTGAGTCCGAAAACATGCCAGCAGTTACAGTAGCTGCAAGACCCCATTTAGCACTTTTTTTCTCGGAAGAAAGATTAGGTGGAGATGCAGCCTTGGTAGATGCTTGCTCCCTTCTTTTCCGTGGTGAATATCCACCAAGTTCACTTTTGGAAGCACTATACCGTCTAGACTTGTTACTTACAGTGCTTGTCACTTTGTCTTCATTATCATTACAATGATGTTTTCCCGACCTATCTTTGACAACATTTTCCGATCGCTCCTCATGGTTTCTCTTATGACGCGATGTAGCCTTTTCAGCCCTTGGTAAGGGGGATGACCTTTTCTGTCTGTCCTGCCCATGATCTCGACTTCTTGATCTCCTTCTTTTCTCTCTCAAGTCGCGTTGACGTGATTTTGGTTGTTCCCTTCTCTCCCATCGCTCTGAAACTTCAACACTGTGCACTTTTCCTGGATCATGCCTCTTTGACATATTTATCTCCCTATTCTTCTTATGATTTCCATTTTGATTCTTTCTCTTGTCTCCATTGTCAGGTTTTATACTACTTTCATCTCGAGGTACGTCTGCCACAACTAGACTTCTAAGACGCTTTTTACTACAAAGCCCATCTCTATCTGTCATTGTTTTTGTTTCAGTTGTAGGGATTTCTCCTTCAATTTTTCTGTTTGAAGCAAGGTCTTCCTTCTTCATCTTCTTATCTCGTCTTTCCTCCCTACAATTAGAATTAGTTTCTTCTTTCTTTCCTCGTCTATCCTTACTATGTTCTTCAATTGATTCTGTTTCAGCTGTAGAACACTCTCCTTCTGCTTTCCTTTTTCTATTTGAAGTAGACTCGTCTTTTTTTTGTTTATCTAGGTTTTCTTCTCTAGAACTAGAAATAGCCTCTTCCTTCTTTCTTGAACTGTCCTTAACACGCTCTTCACGGCTCAATTTCTTGGATCTGTCATACCCTTTTTCAGTTTCATGATAGTCAGAAACCATCTCAACAAGATCGTTACCCAGTAACTGAGCTGCTCCCACATGATCCTCTTTAATCGGTTTTTCTCCTCTAGAACTAGAAATAGCCTCTTCCTTCTTTCTTGAATTGTCCTTAACACGTTCTTCACGCCTCACTTTCTTGGATCTTTCATGCCCTCTTTCAGACGTATGATAGTCAGAAACCTTCTCAACAAAATCGTTACCTAGTAACTGAGCTGCTCCAACAGGGTCCTCTTTCGTTGAATTATCTACTCTTTCTTCCCTAGAACCAGAAGTGGCATCTTCTTTCTTTCTTGAGCTGTCCTTAACACGTTCTTCACGCCTCACTTTCGTCGATCTATCATGCCCTTTTTCAGACGCATGATAGTCAGAAACCTTCTCAACAATATCGTGACCCAGTAACTGAGCTGCTCCCGCATGATCCTCTTTCATTGATTTTTCTTCCGTAGAACCAGAAGTGGCGTCTTCTTTCTTTCTTGAGCTTTCCTTAACATGTTCGTCACGCCTCACTTTCTTCGACCTATCATGCCGTTTTTCAGACGCATGATAGTCAGAAAACTTGTCAACAATATCGTGACCCAGTAACATAGCTGCTCCCACATGATCCTCTTTTCTTGATTTTTCTTCTCTAAAACTAGAAATGTAGTCTTCTTTCTTTCTTGAACTGTCCTTAACATGTTCTTCACGCCTCACTTTATTGGATTTATCATGCCCTTTTTCAGATGCATGATTGTCAGAAACCTTCTCAACGATATCGTTACCCCGTAACTGAGCTGCTCCCACATGATCCTCTTTCATTGGTGTTTCATCCCTAGAACTAGAAGTTATGTCCTCTTTCTTTCTTAAACTGTCCTTAACACGTTCTTCACGCCTCACGTTCTTGGATCCATCATGCTCTTTTTCAGACACATGATATTCAGGAACCTTCTCAACAAGATCATTACCCAGTAACTGAGCTGTTCCAACAAGATCATCTTTTATTGGTTTATCAAGTTTTTCTTCTCTAGAACTAGAAATAGCCTCTTCTTTCTTTCTTGAGCTGTCCATAACAAGCTCTTCATGACTCAGTTTCTCGGATCTATCATACCCTTTTTCAGACTCATGACAGTCAAGAACCTTCTCAACAAGATTTTTATCGGGTAACTGAGCTGCTCCCACAGGGTCCTCTTTCATTGGTTTTTCTATTTTTTCTTCCCTACATCTAGAAATGGCTTCTTTTTCCTTTCTTGAACTGTCTTCAACATGTTCTTCACGCCTCAAATTCTTGGACTCATGATAGTCAGAAGCCTTTTCAACAAGATCGTAACCCAGTAACTGTGCTGCTCCTACAGTTTCCTCCTTCACATTTTCCAAGGACTCTTTCCTCTTCCTCCTTAGCCTAATCTCCTCAACACTTGTAGGTCTTGTTCGAGCAGCAGATCCTTCTTCATTTACAAGTGTTTCATGTCCATCACGATTTTCCTTTTGCTTATTAACTTCGTTCATCCTGCTTTATTCCCTTGAGATAATGAGCAGAGAGCACAATCATCAGCAGACATAAATCACAAACTAATAGAATGAGAACAAAAGACAATTATAAGGCAATGCACAGCTGAATTCATGAGTTTCCACTCCCTCGTCCAACATAGAAATCATTACCAGGAACTTCAAAATTACAAGATACATGGAGCCAAAATCACAGAAACAGAAACCTACCAACACAATACTATTCCAGATTTTTTTATCATATCATAGATCTTCGATCACATTTAACAAGCTCCTAACCACCAGAAAAAGCAAGTTATTTAACTGATTGTACAAGAAACAGTGACTGCGCCTCTAAAAACCAACACCATTTCCTAACTACTTGACTAGAAACTTCAAGATGAACGAATAGATCAGAACTACGATCCGATTGAATCTAATCGCATTAAGTAATCCACGACCTAAAGAACTAGACGGCGCAGAGTAGAGATATCTCCACAGCCCATTCTCCTACCCACTAACCACATAAACATTCAATTACTAGCTACTTCTCAGCAATCATATGCTCACACAAACCCTAATATACATCGAAATGAAGAACCAATCGTGATTTTTTCGCGACTAATCCAACTATTTACACCCAAAGAGAAGGCATAAAGAAGCTTGACATGAGACGAGAAATAACAAGAGCAGAAAAAAATAAGCGGAGTAGAAGCGTCGCACCTCCGGAAAGTTAAATTGCCTCGCCGACGGCGAAAACTAGCGCCTCCGGTAGAGAGTTTCGTCAACTTTTTTTCGGGGACGAGAGATTAAAAGAAAAAAACTCACATCAGATTTTGTCCGCTGGATTTTAAAATCAACTTGTTTACTTTTTCATTTTCCCCTTATTTATTGGAGATATCATCAGATCGCCCTTTTATTTTGACATTGTTTCCTTTTAACCCCAAATTGTATTTGCTTTTCCACAGATTGACCACAAGAGTAATCGTCTCTTTTTAGCATGCTTCAGCATTCTAAAAGATTACTAAAATAAATTTACCATTTCCCACATGAATTGTTCTTGAAAAGAAAACTAATCTTCTACCCAAAGTAATTTCCTAAAACAGTGAAACCTCAATTTACATTATTAAATAAAATTGTTACATAGAAACAAAACTTAGAATTTCAACAATATCCAAAGTAAGCCCGGTCCATTAACTGCAACGGACTGGAATACAGAGCCCTCGTGTGGCGGCAGTAACATCATCCTCACCACCATTATCATCATCATCATCATCATCCTCATACTGGCTTAGCTTAGGTGTATGTATACCATCTTCAGTTACAGTTCATCTTGTGTTTTCTCTGCGGCGAGAGTAACGAGTTCTGTCATTGTATCTCGGTCTATCTTGGGCTCTCTGCGGCTGTGGCTCAACCCGCCTCTGCCTCTCTGGTGATCGTTGGACTATCTCTCCATTAACAAACAGCTCAGCTGCAAGTCAACGACAACGATTAAGAATAAATCAGAATTCGATCACAGTAAATGTTCTTCTGTATAGTTGAGATTTAATTTGAGAAATGTAAAGCTGGTGTATCTCTCGTAATTGAGTCCATGCTTCCTCAATATAAAGAGCACAGCACAAGAAAGAGCGAATCTGGATGTGAGTCCATTAACATTCAAAACTAGAAATGGCAGAAAGCTACTAGCTTTGCCAAGAAGGACTTCTGGTCCATGGTTCTTTACTAAAACCTCCAATCATCTCTATACCGGGTTATTATGGTTACATATATACTTTTTCTCAACCAGGAAATTAATCATGTTGCTATTCAAAATCCACACATACACCAAGTGAAGAAACTGATACAAGTCTATTAGCATTCTAAACTAAACATTGCTAAAAAAGAATTATTAACTTTACCAAGATGAACTTTGAACTATCTTTTACATGGCTAGGGAGAGTGACACACAGATACTATCAGTGCGTATATATTTTATCTTCTCAACTGGTCATGTCATTAATTTAGTGCGCACACAGAGCCAATAGATTCACTAGGTTCACCAAAATGGACTAATTGAAACAAGAAGCACTCAGGAGATGCAATGTATGTTTTATCTAAACCGGTCTGCAGGTAGATATTACACTAACTATCTGCAAAAGTCGGCTTAGATAAAAATTATTTGATGTCAGTCCATTAGCATTCAAAGCTAATCATAGCCCAAAGACTCATTAGCTTCGCCAAGATGGACTGATAATCAATAACACGTCTTCACGTTCCAAGAGAAAAGCACTCTAGAGTTGCATGCAATATATGTTTTCATCTAAACCAGACTGCAGTTAGATATATTATTAACTATCTGCACAAATCGGTTAAGAGAAAATAGACGATGTCAGTCCATTAGCATTCAAAGCTAATCATAGCCAAAAGACTCATTAGCTTTGCCAAGATGGACTTATAAAAATATTTCCTTCATGTTTCAAGAGAGGCACACACTAAGACTCAAAATTTGCAATGACAATGGCACTAGCAAAGATTTCATTTGGAGAAATAAAGCAAACATATAGGTTAAACTTGAATAGTAGGCAGAACAATTACCTCCATAATCTTTGTTTTCAGGATCCACATAGGAATCTGGAAGCACAAACAGAACACCTGGTAAACCTGTTGTAAACAAAGTAACACTTTAAGAATACTCTTCTTTATTATCAGTTAACACATAGTAAACATAAGAAACAAGTTCTAAGTAAAAAGACCTTCAAGCTTAGTGGATGTCTCTTCATCAATCTCACAACCAAACCCTAAATACCTCTCACATGAAACATTGTAGATTCGCTTCTTCGCCTCTTCCTCACTAACCAAAAACCAACAACAAACACTATACAGAGTCAAATACACAAAGTAAACAGAATTTTCTGCCCTAGATTTTTTCATACATTTTTCATTATATTTCAACAGCAACCTAGACAATTAACATATATAATCTGAAGATTATACCTTCCAACGACTTTCGCTAGGGTTTGAATGTAACAATCAATCATCTGCTGCTTAGTCGCGCCTTCCCCGCCAGGTTTATCCATAACAATAAGCCAGTGCTCATAATCGCATCCCGGAAACAAAGGAGCCATCTCCGTCGGAGGCCGATCACTAAAGTTAGAGCCAGAGTTAAGCGGCGAGTAAGTAGAACCTGACCGGTTAGCTCCACATCGAATTGAGAAGAACCGGGTCGAACAACCTAACCGAGATCCACCGTAGTGAACAGAGGAAGGAATCCGAGGAGGAGCCATAAGAGTGACATTAGAGAGGAGAGCGCGCGTGAGGTGGCGCGTGCCAGACAAAGGCAAAGCCATTGTAGGGCGACTGAGGAAGAAAGACGAAGGTAATGGAGGTTTAGAGTAAAGTGGATAGGGTTTTGGTTTTTATCTTCGAATTTTTATCTTCTTATATACTATAAAGGCTTTACATGAGTTGGGCTCAAAGCCCATTAAATCTCATTCTTTTCATCATCGCAAGAACTTGTTACAATTTCTTAAACAAATAAAGACTTTCTATTTCTGAACACATCTAATTAAAGAATTAACGAATATTTTCCTCGTAAAACAACAAACAATTCTCTTCAACCTCAATGCAACAATTTTTAGATTACAAATCAGCCCCAAAAACTCGAAAACCATACTTTTAACCCATTTACACAACGAATCAAGTTCACATCCTTCACCAACACCAACATATTTTTTTGTTGAATTTTTCTTTTTTCCTTTCTTACTTCTTACCAGTTCACCTTCGTTTAGGCAATTGAAACGATTTCTTTAAAAACTGATTAGCAACACGGTCGTTTCTATGACAAAGTACCCTCAAGATCGTGTTTGGATCAGACCGGTTCCACCGTCCTGTAGTTGGAGGCATAGGTAGCTTCTGTCCAGAACCAACCATCCCCATTCCACTTGTCTCACACGTTACAATACTAAAATCTTCCATAAGTTGTTCTGTTGGTTGACTCATAAGCTGAATCACTCCTTCCACTGTCTCTGCCTCTCTGTCCACCACTTCTTCAGGTATCAACCCTTCACCACAAGTACAAAAGACCCTTTTCAAGTTCTCGAAATCTTCTTCGATAATACTGTGATCCGATCTATAGAACACTCGGGAGTATCCACCGGCGAGAAGGACCATCAAGAACGCTTCGAATGATGATTTCATAACCTCCCTCATTGCTAATGATTGAGCTCTATCCGCAAGAATCGCTGACATCAATGTTAAGTTCTGTTTCATGATTCGTAACGCTGGTCTGATCCTCGCGTTCGCAACTTCTCCTACGTAGAGGCTCTCGTACAAAACAGAGTTTGAATCGAGGAAAATCAAACGGTAAGCCGCGACCTCTGAAACGTGTTGGCAAGCGGATTCGATTCCAGCGTATGTGAAATCGAAATAAGAAGATGAATTGTTGTTTCTATGGCGGTAACGTTTTCGAGTTGCCGGAAGTATCCTCGGGTTTAAAGAGAGTGTTTTGTTTAAGGAGTGGATATGTGAGCTTAGGAAATGTAATGTGTTGAGACGAATGTATAGACGTTGTGTCCCGCGGCTTGTGGATGGCCGTGGATGGTGGCCGTCGGATATGACAGATGTGGTGTATTTAAGGTCTTCGTTGGAAGTAGTACACGGTGTAGCTCTCTTCCATAGCTTAACGAATCTGGAATCTCTGTTGCATCTTGTAAGAGGAGGTAATGTAGGGATGTAACTTTGTCTTGCTCCTGAACAAGACAAGAATTAGAGATAACAAATTCAATTCTTGCGGTATACAGATTTGGATGTTTTGCTTACCGCAAGATGCAACAAATGTGGTGTATTCTTGAAAAAGTTGTTCCAATCCTTCAGCGATATCATGAACAAGATCTTCAGTAATCCCGATGGGGATTTCGAAGAACTCATCGATTGTGTCCTTCGCTAGCTTCATCAACTCTCCTGCGGATTGTGCATAAGGTTCTGATTTGGATTTCGGGTTCCACGTCTACAAAGATAGAAAGCAAACACCATTAGATGAAGTAATGTTTCTTGGATCACAAGTAAAATCTCTAAAACTTACTTCAGTTTCCTTTGCTCTAAATAAACACTCTTGAACTGCCTTGAGCTTTTCTTCGACCCATTGTCTTAGAAGACGCAATATAATAGAATCGACTTCATAAGGAACCATCTCTCGTACAAGCCCCTTTCCACCGTCCTCGCATTCCTCTGAATCTTCAGCTACCATCTGCACCAAGACCTTCTCAAGCTTCCCTGCCGTTTGCAAAACCTCAACAGTATCTCTCGAGATAAACGATCTTCCAGCTAAATATTGCATCAAGATCGAGCCATAACATTGGTGAAGTGACACCGAGGCAACACCAGCAGCAACTGAGTGCCATCTCTTGAGTATCGGACTGAAACATTCGCGTTCCCTTAATGCTAGCTCCTCTGTTTCTTTAGCTAGCTGTAACAACGTTCCAGCAGCTTCTTCTCCTTCATCTGTAGCTGCGATCTTAGCTTTTGTATTTTCTATCACCTGTAACATAAAAAAATCAGAACCCTAAAAACAGAGAGGAAATGAAAACAAAAATAAAATTTTGTGTTTTTACCTTAGAAAATGCGTTTTTAATGGAAGATCTTATGTAATAATCGACGCGATCTCCTGAATGATCCACTAATTTCACATCACCTTTCTCTTGTCCTTTCCCTTGAGAAATTGTCACATCTTCTCCCAAAATTCTTGACGATGATAATGCCAATGGCAGAAGATTTTCTATCAATCCCACATTCCCTCTTTGGAAATAATCATGGTAGCTCAATAACCTAATAACCAAAATCACATTAAAATTCAAACATTTTGTAAATATAATTGTTCTTGACTTCTTGGCTTAACGAGAATAGTCAAATACCTTTTCTCTGTCCATCCTTGCATAGAGGCCAATGTTGAGTTTAATAGTTTCACATAAAGAGCTTCGCGGTCAAGCTTCTTAGCGTCATTAGCAACTTCAGCTAACATAGCATGAGAAGCGCCGAGCAAGTCCGGTTCCATTTGTGATGTCACGACGTACTGATGAAACAAAACCCAAGTGAAACACAGATTATGTATCGGTCGTGTGATCCCTAGTGTTGACCAAGTCTTCTTCATTAGCTCTAGAAGCTCATCGATCTCATCGAGCACCAATGTCTCGTCTCTCACATCGAATATCGACTGCAACAAAGCAACATAAAGATGAATGTTGAGCGGGTAACCGTCAGCCCAGTGACAAACATCAGTTGGGTTTCCATTAGTGCCACGCCAAGATAAAGACACGACCACGTTGGTGAGTGTTCTCATCGTGTCTGAGGTTTTGCTTGTGTCAATGGGTTTTGTCTCGCTTTGTCTGACAACTTCTCTTAGACGCATTGCAAAGTTGTTGGTTTTGTCTAGAGGAATCGATGGATGAAGAAGAAGACCAGCTTCAAGAACTTTGAGTTGCCTTCTTTGCCAAAGCTGGTACTCGTGTATGTCACCAAACTCCGATGTTTTTAAGTGTCGAAGGAGCTCTAACGGTAAGATTATCGTCTCCGCTCGTCTACCCGTCTAATTTTTTTATAAAAAAAAAAACAATTAAGGTATTGTGTCAAGGCATTTCAAAGTTTAAATTAACTTGTAGAAGAAGGAAGCTAACGATTAACTTACTTGACCAACAAGCGTTCTCAAAAGGGTTTTCCGAAGCCGACTGTCACTCTGTTCTGTCACCTTCATTTGTTGCCTCATGATCTCTGCCGATGTCAACGGTCTTCTAGGACGAGAAGGTTGGACCGTCAAGAATCCGGCTCCAGGACTAATATGTCCCGCACTACTATTCATTCCGCCAGGGGATAGTGAAGTTGCGGCTCCTCCAGCCGCTCCTATCGTGGACATTCGCCTAGACGGAGACCGTTTAAGCATCTTCAAACCTAAAGCCCGTTTCACCCGGCTTGTAGGGGTCGTCACCACCTCTTTCCTCCCAGAAGAGCCAAACCCAGACCCAACACCAGTTGAGCCACCAGATCCTATTCCTCCTCCTCCGTCTCCATGATGGTCATTGCTATTGTGGTTAGAGTAAAACGTGAGAGCAGTCCTACCACCAAAACCCGGTGAAGACCGGCAAGCCGTGAAGAAGATTTCATAAGCCGTCTCACGAATATCATCTCGATCAAGCCCTTCAAGCTTCCCAAATGGCCAAAGAAGGTCGGTATTAGGACAAAGCACGACGGAACCTCCCATGGTAGAGGGAGTAACCGAGAAGGACTCTCTCCGGTGATGATGGGTCATGGCGGAGGAGGGGAGAGGGTGGAAAGGAAAACTTTACGGGATTTTATGAAATTAGATTGCTCAATGAGAGAGGAAAGAGGAAAGGAAAAGACATATCTCTTGTGTTATTATAAGACAAACGTAAAAATAAAACTGGAGAAACTGAGGAGGTGGAGGAGGAAGGCGACAAGTTGGAAAAAGGTAATCTACAGCAAAAAAAATCTGTATTGAGAGAATCATAGAGGATGCGAGTAAAATTAGGAATACTCACAAATAAAAATAACACTAGAATTAGCTAATTTCCTATTTCGAGTAAATTTTGTCCATCCAAATCTCATCTGTAAAATCTTTTATATATATGTACTAGATTGTTGCCAGCACAATATACCAGTTTTTGTATATATTTCTTTAATGTAGATGCTACTCAATGTCTCAATCTACATTTTTACCTATACGAAGAGAAATACGCTTTAGACTTTTAGTTATCGTATATAGAAAAGAAAAAAGACATAATGGTAATCTCTTTTCTTCTGTCGGTCCAAAATGGTTACGAAATCTAATGTATTGAAAGAAAATATATATTACAAACTCAAGAGGTTTCACTGAGCGAGTGTTTAAAACATAATTAACTGGGGGAAAACAACTACTAGCTACAATGTATTGCTTTACTCACATGTCAGAAGTGTTAGATTAGCCGCAGGATTTGCAAAAACTGGAATGCAGTAGAGAAGATAACTTATTACCGTAAGAGAGAGAAAATGATTTAGAGACGGGCCGGTTTGGATTAGAAACGTCATGTTTGAACAGCCACCAAACAGACCAGTTTAGTCAGGTTTTGTCTGACAAAAGACAATATTTTAAAGTTCTTGGGACTGTTAAGTTTCCGCCAACACGACCTTCATGTAACAACGCAATCTCAAAGTGATTTATTGCAGCTCTTGCTCTACCAAACACTTTTCTTAGATCACATTGAACACTGAGCAAATCATCTTCCCCTAAACAGAGGAGATGCAAAAGCAAGAATCTGTGAATGGAATATTCAACAAAAATGAATGAACCAAAAGGGAGATGAATAATGATAATCTGGAGGATGTATCGTTAAACACAAACACTAGAGGATAACAGAGAAAGAAAACCATTCCAAAGCGACAAATATAAATAAGCACGCAAACTTAAAAACTACAACTTGATAGGAAATAGTATCCGGAATTGCCTGAAAACAACTTATTGAGAAACTAACAAAAGAGATAATCCAGCGTAGGTCCACCTCCTGGTCTAACCGCCAAAGACGTGACATGGTTAAGGCGGAAAGCAGGAGGTTTCAAGGTCAGCGATAAAACCACATTCTAGTAGTATTTCTTCTTCAATCACTGTTGTTGAGCTTGCCTACCACTTCCATAACCTCCACCATAACCAGCTTGCCCGTTGTTCCCTTGGTGATTCCCATAGCCTCCAGAGCCATCTAAAGCATCCGCATAGCCACCGCCACCATGGTTGTTAGGCATATTCCCAGATCGCCCCCCTACTGCACCATAGGCAGATGGAGTCCCGTAAGAGGAATCATTTCCACCATAGCCATAACCTTGACTGCCATAACCTGCAGATGCACCAGCTTGACCCATTACTGCTGAACCAGGACCACCAGAACCACCCCACGGAGCTGCATTTCCATATCCCACATTCCCATAACCCGATGGTGCTTGAGCGCCCCATGAACTTCTTGGACCACTTCCAAACCCAGCTCCAGGGACACTAGGATTCCCATAAGGCGCACCAGCTGGATTGCCATACCCACCAAAACCCCCATAACCTACACCATTGCTTCCATAACCATAACCAGTACCATACCCAGAACCACCATAAGGAGGATAACCACTTCCAGTGTTTTGCGGCTGCATGTATCTATTAGAATCCACACGACCCTCATAGCCACTTCCACCAGAACCACCATAGCCCGGAAACCCTCCAGCTCCACCACTGCCACGACCACCACCACTGGCTATTCCAGGGTTAGCATCTTTAGGAAGAGCTCTTTTAACTTCGACTTGTTTACCATTCAAATCGTGGAAAGTCTTATGTAAAACAAGGTCAACCGAATCTTCAGAATCAAAAGAAACAAACCCAAATCCTCGAGGACGCTGTGTAGTCTGATCAATCATAATGACTGCATCACTCACAGGACCATAAGTCTCAAAGTAAGCCCGAAATTCATCTGATGTTAATGCAGGAGGCAAACCTCCCACGAATATCTTCTTAGTCCTCACGTTAGCTCCACTATCAAAATTCCTAGAAGCATTAAAAGTCCCTGATCTCCCAGCAGGACTCTGCTCCTCTCTAGACATTGCTCTCTTCACATCAACCTAAGAAATTAACACAACTTAAATCCATCAAAGATGAAAATCAAACCTCGACAACAACAAGATTCAAAGTATCAATTTTTACTATAAAGATTCAAAATTTAGAAAGACCCATTTGAGAAACAAGATTTTTGCTTACATCTCTATTATCAATATGGTGCTTGTCCTGAAGAACCCTATCAATAACAGCAGGATCCGAGAATGCGACGAATCCGAATCCTCTAGGACGACCAGTAGCTTTCTCTCGCATAACAGTGACCTGCAAAACCTCGCCGAAATTGCTGAAGTACTCTCTCAGAAGATTCTCGTCGGTATCCCATGAAATCCCGCCGATAAATAGCTTTCCCTGATCTGATTCCATTGTGAGTTTTTTTCTCTCTCTTCAACCCTCCGGTGATACCCAAAAACCCTAGATTTAGTACCGACAAATCTCCCCGGTGAAGAAGAGGAAAGAAGCTGTAAAAATTTCAGTGTCCCGAGAAAATTAGGGTTTCGGGTTTGTGAAATTGGGTGAGAGAGAAGAGAGAGAGATTAAAAAAATAAACAGACTTTGGAAAATAGCGGCCAATTGGGTTAAAGTGAGTGAAAGAGAGATCGACTTACCAAAAAAAAAAAAA
>Ga0041059_1000909_pt1 | contig 23422 bp, 24 predicted proteins | sample AraColnosormetaG_FD_56232 | JGI IMG/M metagenome (GOLD analysis project Ga0041059, IMG submission 56232) | Arabidopsis roots microbial communities from North Carolina, USA - Col MF nosort | ecosystem: Host-associated > Plants > Roots > Unclassified | place: USA: North Carolina | collected... | reverse complement strand
TTCTTTTTTTTTTTTTCGGTCCAAAATTTTCTTTTTTTCTTTGGATGGATTGATCAACTTTAGCAAAATTTCTGGCAAATATTTGGTAGATTTTTATTTTATTTTCATTGCTTTAATTTATGAATAAATCTATATTTTGAAAAAATAAAAAGCTTGTAGACTTCTCGAATGTTTATGGTCTTAATATTGCTGCTTGCTTCGTTTTGCTCGCATGAATTTAAATTTGTTAATATACTAATTTAATACGTTCGTACGTATACAATGGGACTTGTATGTTGTTCCAGTAAGGCGCACGTGTATAAGGGCTTAATGTAAAATCCACATCCTTTGTCTTGTACAAATCTTATTATAAAGAGGATTATAGTGTAAAATCTCGATTGTTTAGGCATGTGAATACAATATGAACCCTCTTCGGTTTGGATTACACCGATAAATTCGAATCTTAGATCGAAACAAATCGGTTCGAGTTTTCCGGTTCAATTTAAACCGGAATTGCCCATTGCTAAATTTCTGTCCAACGCCAACGGTAACGAAATTGCACAAGTGTCGCAGCTACAGAGCACACAAAAGAAGGAGAGAAAGATGACGTCACCGAGCCATGCCTCTGATCGCGGCGGCGGCGACGGTGACTCAGTCGAGAATCAGTCCCCTGAGCTCAGGAAAGATCCGGTAACTAACCGCTGGGTCATATTCTCTCCCGCCAGAGCCAAGAGACCGACTGATTTCAAATCCAAATCTCCCCAGAACCCTAATCCCAAACCTTCCTCATGCCCATTTTGCATCGGTCGTGAGCAAGAGTGTGCCCCGGAGTTATTTCGTGTGCCAGATCATGACCCGAATTGGAAACTCCGGGTCATCGAGAATCTGTACCCGGCTCTTAGTAGGAATCTCGAGACCCAATCGACCCAACCTGAGACGGGAACAAGTCGGACAATAGTCGGATTCGGATTCCACGACGTAGTGATCGAATCCCCTGTTCATTCGATTCAGCTCTCCGATATCGATCCGGTGGGTATCGGCGATATCTTGATCGCTTATAAGAAGAGGATCAATCAGATTGCGCAACATGATTCCATCAATTACATCCAGGTAAGCATTATCCATAGATCCCAATGTAGTAGCTCTATTAGTGTGAATTTATACATTGTTTAGCCGTCAATACTTGTGTTATGTGTGGATATTTTGTGTTGCTTGCATAGTTACATTCATCTGCTACGTTTGTTTTCGTATGTTGAAGGTTTTCAAGAACCAAGGTGCGTCGGCTGGAGCATCAATGAGTCACTCCCACAGTCAAATGATGGCTCTACCAGTTGTTCCTCCAACGGTTTCTTCACGCCTTGATGGTACTAAAGATTATTTCGAGGAGACTGGGAAATGTTGTCTCTGTGAAGCTAAATCAAAACATTTTGTGATCGATGAGTCGTCTCATTTTGTTTCTGTTGCTCCTTTTGCTGCTACGTATCCCTTTGAGATTTGGATTATTCCGAAAGATCATTCTTCCCACTTCCATCATCTCGATGACGTTAAGGTTACCTTTTACTGATCTACTATGTTCCATTTATGGTTTGGTTAGATGATCACCTGACTCACTTTGTTTTGATGATTATCAGGCTGTTGACCTTGGAGGACTTCTGAAACTCATGCTTCAGAAGATAGCAAAGCAACTTAACGATCCACCGTATAACTATATGATCCATACTTCTCCACTCAAGGTTACAGAATCACAATTACCTTATACGCACTGGTTCTTACAGATTGTACCTCAGCTTTCTGGGGTAGGTGGGTTTGAGATTGGCACAGGTTGTTACATAAACCCTGTTTTCCCAGAGGATGTAGCAAAGGTTATGCGGGAAGTTAGCCTTACTTGAACCCGGTTTTTTAGTCTCAACCTAAAGTTCAGCTGGAAGTGATTAGTGTTGAGTTATTGGCCTAATGTGCAAGTCTCTAAAAAACACTATTCAATTGTCTTTTTCTCCTCTGTTGAAGAGGAAGATGTTTCAGCTTGATTCAAATAACACTGATGTAAACAATGCATGTACTGTAGTTCTTTGTAAAACAAGCTCATATCAGGGCATTAAGAAGATTCTTTGATCAATCAGCTTTTAAATTCAGCATCAAACCAATTAACCCGAACAAAACCACTAATTCGAACCAAACCAGACGATGCTTGACGGCGTCGTTTAAAATGTTTTTAAAGGGCAATTTTAAGAGCTTCTTTCTCAAAAACTCGAAGCAGCGAGTGAAAAAAACACAGAGAGCTTCCTCACTTGCTTATAGCTTAGGGTTTACGTTCAAGGCGTAGATCTTCGTCGGAAACAATGGGAATCTCTACGCAGTCTCATGGAATTCAATCGATGCTTAAAGAAGGTTACAGACATCTCGCTGGTCTTGATGAGGCCGTCATCAAAAACACTGAAGCTTGCAAGGAGCTTTCCACCATTACCCGCACTTCTCTTAGCCCCAATGGTTTGCCTCTCGTCGTCGGATTCGAAATCTATCGTTTCTGTAATGTTAGAATCTGTTTATGATTATTGTTCTGATTTAGGAATGAATAAAGACTGAGCCGATGCTTATATGCAAAGTGTGGCTAACTATGGTGCTTATAAATGGCAGATTATAATGGCTAAACCAGCAGGTGGGCCGAGGAGAGATGCAGCTGCAGCAGCCGGTGCAGGCATGGACGAAGACTAAGCTGTTATAACAATCACCTCTTAGCCTAACAACTCTTCTTCTATATTCATTAGTTTCTTTTTTCATCTTTCTTAGAAAAGTTTTTCTTATAAAAGTTTAATCTTTCTTCTGCCTGTCATTGGTTCCTCTCAACATTTGACACTGAATAGTTGTAATGACAAAGTTTTAGTTGGGTTTTAGACAAAAATGATCAACATTCTAACAAAACAATATAAGAACTAGTTAGATTCTGGCTCTAGTTCTCATTCTGGTTACACAGTAAAATTAAAGATGGAGATAACCTCCCTTAAGTAAAATGTACTAGAATTTTGAGAAGTCCAAAATCTTAAACCCCGAACGGCGTCGCTTAGCAACACTAACGCCGTCGTTTAGCAACACTAACGCCGACTTGTTCAGTTCCACAGTCAAAACTCAAAACAGAGTACAGTCACACAGTCAACGAAGATACTAATAAGTCAATTTTCGTTTGACCAAATTTGATTCTTCATGGCTTCCTCAGTCTCCTCTCTCGCCGGACGAGTCGCGATAGTCACCGGTTCTTCTCGCGGAATCGGCCGAGCTATAGCCATACATCTCGCCGAGCTCGGCGCCAAGATAGTCATCAACTACACCACCAGATCCACCGAGGCCGATCAAGTCGCCGCAGAAATCAACTCATCCGCCGGCACCGTTCCGCAACCGATCGCCGTCGTGTTCCTCGCCGATATCTCAGAACCAAGCCAAATTAAGTCTCTCTTCGACGCGGCGGAGAAAGCCTTTAACTCGCCGGTTCACATCCTAGTTAACTCAGCTGGAATCCTCAATCCCAATTACCCTACCATCGCCAACACTCCCATTGAAGAATTCGATCGCATCTTCAAGTAATCGAAAAAACTTTATAGTTAATTTCATTGTAGAGATTAAGAATTAAAATTATGATTATCAGTGTTGTTTGTTGTTGTTTAGGGTGAACACAAGAGGATCATTCTTATGCTGTAAAGAAGCAGCAAAAAGGCTAAAACGTGGAGGCGGTGGTAGGATTATACTGCTAACGTCGTCGTTAACCGAGGCGTTAATCCCGGGGCAAGGAGCTTATACAGCATCAAAGGCAGCTGTTGAAGCAATGGTGAAGATTCTTGCTAAGGAACTTAAAGGTTTAGGCATCACTGCAAACTGTGTATCTCCAGGGCCTGTTGCGACGGAGATGTTTTTTGACGGGAAGAGTGAAGAGACGGTGATGAATATCATTGAGAGGAGTCCTTTTGGTAGGCTTGGTGAGACTAAAGATATTGCTTCTGTTGTTGGTTTCTTAGCTAGTGATGGTGGTGAGTGGATCAATGGACAAGTTATTGTTGCTAATGGTGCATTCCTCAAATGAATATGGATTATGTTTGTTTATCTGAAAGTTAAAGTATTGAAGTAGTGTTCTAATCAATACCATTAAGAAGTTTGAAACTGCAGGATTCAAATTGCAATTTAGTGGTGACACAAGAATCAGCAATATACTACAATGCATAAACAATGCTAAAACAACCAAGAAGCAAAACTGGAAAAGCTCATAGTGCTGTAAAGAGTAGCAACATACTCACCAGAGAGAAGCTGATAAACCGGTGGTTATGATCACTATGTCCGGATGTTGGATCTCCGATTTGAATAGGAAAATTACACTGTTCTCGAGAAATATTCCTGGTAGTGATAATTGCAAGGCCCTCAAAGTCACAAGCCTCTGCCTTTTGATTCTGTACCTGAAAATACATGTTGAATGCATACGAGGCATTCCCGACCTCATCAAGATTACCACAAGAGGAACCATAGCCCAAAGCTGTGCAGTCGGAGAAGGTACATGCGTAGTTTACGTTATCCCCGAGCTGGTTAGTGTTGTTGCTGAAAGTGAGGGCATTAGGGTTGAACATACACCACTGGTTTCGCAAGTACTGAACATTTTGAGCTCCGGTTAAGATCTTCTTCTGACCTGCTCCTGACAAATCCGCTGGAAATTTCGGTTGGCCATCGTATTTGAATATCCCCCAGTGACGTTCAAAGTTACCAGGAGCTATACTCTTTGCATCTTCATCGATGAATCCAAAGAGATAAACTTCAATGTAACCCGGACGCATAGGTGTTCCTCTGTTGGCTGCTAGCTTTGGAAGCAAACCTGTGTAGAAGCGTTCTGCGTTTGGGATGTTAGCATTCTTGTCACCATCCGTTGGCCAACCAACTTCTCCAACTATAACAGTCATGTCTCCATGACCCAAAGCTTTAAGTGAAGCCAAGAGGGTATCGAAATTGGCGTCGAAAACATTTGTATAGATAACGCCGTTATCGCTGACAGTGTTTTGGCCATTGAAGAAGGCATAGTCAAAAGGGAAATCGCTGCTAAGGTAAAGACTTAGGAAAGGGTAAATGTTGACAGTGAAGGGAGCTTTGTTATGAGCTAAGAAGTTGACTATTAGTTTCATCTCTTCAAAGATGTCTTGACGGAAACTTCCGGCAGAAGGAACTGGATTTTCCAGCGGAGAATTATAGACGTCAGCGTTTAAAGGTACGGTGGCTTTGATGAAATCTCCAACTCCAGCTTCGTTTAATGCTTTTTGGATGTTGAAGAGTGCTGGATAAGTTAAGTTTATGAATGATCCATTATAAGCTGTCAAAAACGGCTCATTTCCAACGGCGACATATCTGCAAAGAAACTAAATTTAGCTCCAAAATTGAAGAACCTTCGATTTGTGGTGAAAGATCAAAACTTGTTTACTTGATTTTAACATCGTCATTGAAACGAGTGATGTTTCTTCGAACCCAATCTTTAGCTCTGTTATAACTTCCCATGGCTTTGAGCTGATCGTTAGGGATTGCAACCATAACTTCGATACCAGAGCCGGCAAGAGCTACCATGGTGTTTGTGTCCGCATCGAAAAGCTTCACTTTTTTGACGTTGTTGTCTTTTAACATCTGTACCACCGTCTTTGGAGGGAGCTGGTGAGTTGACATCGTTCCCCAGTTTACTCCCAAGGCGGAGACGTCGCCGGATAATAAAGATACTATGGTGATGCAGAGGAAGATGCCGGCAGTGGTGCTCTGTTTCCGTCGGTTACTCATTTTGGATGTATTCTGTTTTTTGCCGCTTGTAGAAAAAACTGATCAAGTTTTGGGATTTTGATAAGTTATCGGTAATGTTTTAGATTCGCTTTGCACGAGTAAAAAACTGGTTGTTGTATTGTTGGTTTAAGCTATGAGAACAATCGAAGAGAAGTTTTGAAACATAAAAAAAAAGGAGACAAAAGAATAATACGAGTAAATTTTGTCTTGTTTCTGAAGTAACTAGTAAGATACAGAGAAGAAGTGATATATCATGACATAAGAGTACAACAATGTGGATCTATGGAGGTCATATTCATATGATATGAGGTTATTAATCTATGTACATATTTTTCTTTGGTCGGTCTTTATTACATTAAGCAAAAGGCAAAGTGAATTGCTTGGGGTCTAAGGGATTGCCTGATTGGCACGAGAAACGATGCCGTTCTTCAGGTCAAATCCCGAAAACGACACTCTCCACGTGCTTGTAATAACCAAATTTCACCGATCCGCTAAACAAGCCCCATACTCATAGTCACATTGTTACAAGTCATAACTCTTTCTTCTTCTTTTTTTTCCTTCTTTTTTCAGTTTTATTTAACCGACACTGCTTAATCTTCGGTACATGCACATTTCTGTACTAGACATTTAAGAAAAAATAATTGGACTATATTTCAATAAATATATTGGGAATAGTTCAACATTACATGTTCAACAAGCCTCGTTTAGTATTTGGTTGGCAGGAGATGATATTAATGCAATTCTTCATTCTTGGAATAATCTTCCAAAGTCATTGGTGTTTTCTCAACCATTAGAGAATGATGACTTGGGATTTTTTAGAAATTTGTACAAAATGGTGTACCAAAAAAAGGTATTTTATATCTTGGAAATGTTAAAAAAAATTTATAAACAAAAGTTCCTAGATCTCTGATGAACAGCCCCGTTTGTTTTTTTTTCCTTTTCCGTTTGTTAAAAAAATCGGCTTTTGGAATAATCTAAGCATTAAAGATTTCATGATGATACTCTGGCTTTTATTGTCTTTAAGAGTCGTTAACGAAGAATTTCAACTTGTTGAAACTAAAAGTAATTAGTTTATTGAAAAGAAGAGTACAAATAGTCGCAGGAAATAATAACACACTTGCTCGAGAGTATATACAAACATGCATCTCTCTCTATTCTATACGACGAGTTCATCTTCAAGATAACTGTATTCAAATGTGAACTCGTTTTTGATCCTTTGGCACCTACACAGACATTTAAGAAAAAACATTACGATTACCATCTCCAAAGAAGAAGAACAATGTGTAATCGGAAAACATGAATGAAATCATACCATCCTCCTTCTTGATTCTCGTCTTTCGGGGTTTGGAAATCGAAGTAAACGTAGGCTCCTTGTTCATATTCATCGGTTGCAATCTTTGGCTCTTTATGTCTCTGAAACCAAGTGTTGAACTTCCTGTGGTATCTCCATGACTGTTTCTTCAGCTCTTTTGCAGCAAGATATTGCTGGTATGAGTTCTACACAAACACAGGGAAAAAAAGTCGATAAGGTTGACGTGAACCGGGGAAAAGAAGATAAATAAAAGATGGAACAGAGCATTGAGATTTTGGTACCTGCTGATAGTAGAACGCAAAGAACAAAGTATCGGTTCCATAAGCATCGCTGCCTAACCGTTCCCAGAGCAAAGGGTTGTTTATGATTGGTGCTTGTGTTTGGGGAAATGTTTGAGGTGTGATTGCTGGGTTCCTCTGTTCAAAATCATAGGCAATATGAGATTTAAGCGGATATTATTTAAGTAGAATTCAGAAGAATGATGTACCGGAGAATAGGGTCTAGGACGTTCTGAATCTGAGGGTTGAGGACGTTTGTAAAAAGCAGCTTCAAGCATCTGGAGATTGTGCATTTGATCATGCATTGGCCCTACAGCTGAAGGGTCACCAATGGCTCCTAACTCAGAGTTACTTCTCCGTCCAATGACCCCGAGGCTACTTGAAGATTGACCCGGTTGTATAGGTTGTCCAGGAGAGAAATCAGGACCGCTAGATACTTGTACTGGATCCAACATGTAGCTGGGCATTCCCGACTGAAGATAAAACAGAAAACACATGAAGGATCAGAGGCCACCCTTAGTTAGTTGCTTGGTTTAATAGAATACAGCTGTCATTATGTATATCCATAAACCACATTCACTATTGAATTGCATATGAGAATTTTAAGCGAAGGAATGACAAATCACAACACTCACCAACACTAACAAAGACAGAAGTTTTTTATCCGCTTTAAAATCTATCTGGTGGAAAGCGTATATCAAAAAGTTACCAACAAGTAATAAATGAGAGCACAGAACTATTCCTGCTTACCGGAGTATCAAATAGAACTTTAGAGTCATCCTCACTTTGAATAGCTTTTGAAGCTGCTATGGAAGCTGAATCATCAGGTAAGTTTTGCTGGGATTGATCATCATTTCTGACATGGTCTACATCTGCACAAACATCAAAGACAAAGCCCTTTATTTTGCTGATATTTTTATCTGTACTTTCTATACTCGAATCCAAAAACTGAGGCTCCAACAAATCTAGTATTTAAGTAATTGCCAAGATGTTAAACCCCTTAACAAAGTTTACTTTAATCAATTATATAAAACTTGGATAATATTTTGCCAAAGATGTTAGTTGCTAAACCCAGAAATAGTGTCTATCAACAATCATATCATAAACCACAGAGCTAAACCTAAACAGTGAATGTACCTGCAACAGAAGGTTGCTGACCCAATTGTTGACTCATGGCATTTGATTGCTGCTGTAAGGAGGCAGAACTCATGACATTAAAACCTGGTGCCTGAACTCCGATTCCCAAGCTTCCATGAGGAGAGATGGAAGAGCTCTGAGAAACAGATTAGAAAAGATAATCTCTTAATATGATGGAATGTTTTGAATACTATTAAGCATGTGATTATTCCATATTGAATATGCTACCTGCTGTAAAAGAGGATTTTGCTGTTGTGAAGAAAACTGCTTCTCGTTTCCTCCAGATAAAGAAGGTATGCCTAAGAGGTTACCATGGCCTTGCTGTACTTGCTGTAATCTCTGTAAGAATTTCTCTCTTTGGTCTGGTGCTATTTCAGTTCTCCCACGAACCTAAAAGCCAATGTACGTAGTTAATAGTAGAAAAAGAAGACAGTAGAAAGGGACTACCAGTAGAAAAATAAGTAAAGCCCTAGGAATACATCTCAAAAGAGCCTGGTTAGGATTATGTTAAGAGCGTAAACCCAATTATACACAGAGTTCCACATCACAAGAATCAGAACTTGTTTCTGAAGTATGTTCCAGAATACGAAAAAAACTAACAAGTCATGATATTGCTCAGACTAACAAGTAAAGCCATGATATTGCTCAAACTACCATAGTATAATGCAAATGTCCCAGGGATCCTTAAACTTATAATCGAATTCAAAACACACACCGTTTCATTCTGACTCTGAAAGGGACTACCAGGCCTCCACTGCGAACCAGATACAATAGATGGTGAAAAAGCTCTACCAATACTAGCCGCAACATCACCAGGGTTGCTATCAGAGGCAGTTCCATCATTACCCTTTGCAGTTGGTGGCAACACCATTTTGCTCAGTGGAGAAGTAAGAGGTTGGACGTTGCTCTCAACTCCCATTATATTTCTCTTTGCAACTTCAGCAGCTGAAGTTGCACTAATGCGAGACCCGTTAGCTGGAATAGGAGACGGAGGCTGGCTTGGTTGGGGTTGGTTGGGGATACCAACTCTACCAATGCCCCTCAATGGAGTATCCGCAACAGATGAGGGTGGTTTACGAGAAGGCAAGGTTGTTGCGTCTTCTTCCTTGGCAGCCACGGGAGACAAACTCCCCATGCTTTCTATGGAAGTTTGAGTAGGAATAGAAGTTGATAAGGTAACTGATGTATTTGAAACATTACCGGCAGGCACGTTCAAACTTGGACGTCCTCCGGCAGGTGTTGATGGTGCTGAGTGAAGGCCTGCACCATTCTTTGGCGGAGGGGTTTTTGGAACCATCTCAGCACTGCTATCCGGTAAAGATGTATCCTCTGTTTTCTCTTGATGGTGAGTTGGCAAACTTATGCTCTGAAACAACGCAAAAATAAAGAAACATAAACAAAAAATCTTCAATAAAAGAGTTATAGGAATACTTACCCGAACTTGAGATGCTGACGCTGCCAAAGAACTCTTCATGCTTAAAGGAGTACCCTGACAAATGTAAGTCATGTTATTTCATAATCTAAAGCTAATGACTGGTAATTACAGTGAAAATGTCATGAACTCCAAATAGATTCCTGAATTCCTGCACTCTTTTCACCGGACAGATACAGCTCTTCCACAGAGAGGGAAAATTATGCAAATAGAGGTATTGTAACAAAAAGTCACCTTGACAAGTGGGCCAGCGGTAACTAGATCTTCAAGACCCTCCACCTCATCTAGTGGCAACGTGCTATAGAGCTCATCGACATCACTGAATTCATCAAAATCATCCTACATAGAAGAAAGTTAAACACAGTACAAGATAATATAAGTGTATTTTAATGTTCGAAACCCAGGGTATAACACATAAGCAAAATATTCCAGGATTTAGATATAGCAGACCTGATTTCGTTCAACATAATCATCCAGAAAATCTTTGACGTCATTTACTTGTTCTGGACTTAATTCATCATTGTCCAGAAGCCTCAAGATCAGTTCCAACTTTATTATGTGATCCTTGTGTCTTGTAATAGATGTCTCAAGATGAGTCTGAAAGGGGGTCAACAAGCCAAATGACATGACTCACCACGAGAGAAGAAATTACAGCATTTTGCATACCAATGCATATTTTATCAGATTTTACCAATCTGGGCGGTCTTGTCTTTCCTTTTTTGACAGACAGTCCTTCCAACTCAGCTTCAAAGCTATCAATCTGCGACTCCAGTTCACTCACCTATCAAAATCAAGAAAATAAGTAATGAATCAGCTAGAGCACTGACAGAAGATGATCATAAGGACCGAATCACCTAGTTTCACTCGCACATCAACCATATTTCAAAAACACCATTAACATTAGTCTTTTTTGACGTTTCTGTTCAATAATTAGGCGCGAATACGCGAAAACAACTCACCACATTGTTCAACCAATCCCTTGTCTCTGACTTTGCTTTCTCTTTTGGGTCCTATAAAACATGAAGCTGACAAATCAGTAGCCTGAATACCAGAGAAGAGTTTTCGTTAATATATAATATATATATAACTACCTACGAATATCCAACAGATTTCACAAAACCAGATATGTTTCAATATAAACTCAATGATGTGTTAGAAACTTTGAAGGGAAATAGTAGAAAAACACTTCAATTTCACATTCTTATTTTGGGGAAAAGGTAAATGATTCAACGGAAAAGTAGAGAAATTCTTACAGTTTTAGGTTGCTGACCCAGTCCTTCCTTGGAGAAGGCTTTTGTCTTGGTCTCTTTTTCACATATCTTAAACCTCTCCATCTCTTTCTCAATAAGCTTCCGAGCATCCACCAGGGATTGCTCATAAGATGCACTGACCTAAGTCAATTGACAGACAATCTGATCAGTTCAGTCAAAAAACAAACGGATATTAAGACAGAATTACGTGAAACAGAACATGTATCAGAGATGAAGCTACTCCTTTCAGACTATGTGAAACCAAATTAAACTAGCTGGAGCCTAGAGGGTAGCCAAAAGTATGACAGGGAAAACCAATGGTGCAAAGCGCCTTACTCAACTGAACAAAAGTCAAGACTTTTTCTTTAAGATGTTAGGAAAGCTTTGTTTATAATATTGAAAACACAGCCATAGATTATGGTTTGCAGGTGCAATTTAAGAGAATGCAAGGGATCCAAGTCGCATCATTAGTCAATTAAACAAAAAAAAAGGCTGTGAAGAAGAAGACCACTTACTTTCTTATCTTTGATCTCACTAGACTGAATCCATGTCTTGATCTGGTCTCTATACCGCTGCAGCTTCTTGATTTCCTTCTTCAAGTCCGCCTCAAACTTTTCCTTTTGATTAACATTGTCTGTATCATATACCTGAAACACCAAAAAAGTCCGAAACCGAGTTTTTCCTCTGTCCAGTAAAAAACTTTTCTGCTTCGAAAACAAACATTCTGCTCACATTCCACTGCATAAAAAACAAACGGAGCTCGATATTGAGTTCCACTGGAAAATTTACCTCACAAAACAAAACAAACGAAAAGTTATAAATAACAAAAGATTAACAAACCAAACAATATCACAGACATTTCCACCAATCCTATCTAGCACAATCTAAGTATCATCGATTAAGAGCCAATGCATGAATTAACAATCGCAATCCGAATCTACACACAGTGATTATTTTCCTATAGATCTTCATGCATTCTCGATATCAACGATTAACAAAATTGAGAAAGGAAGAAAAAAAAACAATCAATTATTGGAATAATATACAGAGAATTGTGAAGAGAAAGGAAACGTTACCTTGTTCCAGATGCTGTCGAAAACATCAACACCTTCTTGAACCTTCTTCAGCACCCGATCTATCTCGCCTTGTAATTTCCGGCTCGCACCCATCACAGCCGAACCAGAGAAGAGACTCCGATGATTTTATCCCCCCAAAAAAAAAAAGGGTTAATTCGTCGGGATTTGGTTACGGAAAGTAGCAGCTGAGAGTATTTTAGGGTTTCGCTATCAGAGGGAGCGAGAGGAAGAAGACGATGATGTGTAACTAACGATGATGGGTGAATGAATTTTGATTGGATCTTTTGTGGATTTGATTACAGAAATCAGAACGAGAGTTTCGAGTTTGACATTGACGGCCCATAGTAAAAGAGTTACCGGGCTTTTTATTCGCCGATTTGCCCCTCATACTTTTACTACTTTCTGATTCTTACCCCCTATTTTTACTCCTTTTTCCCAAATGTGAAGGTCTATAATAATTTGGTTATCAAAATTAAATTAAAGTTATTGAAGTAGATATTTCAAGTATAAAAAGAAAACACAAAAATGGAAAGTAATGTAAAACAATTTAAAGAATATTTGAATTTATGGCGCGAGACGCATTCTGGTTATTTTTTATTATAACGGTAATTTTATACCGGACAAATTAAATATACTTTATATTATTATTTGTTAAAGTTTTTTTTTATTTTTATAGAAAAATAAATTTAAAATCTCGTACTCAATGATTTTTATATGTTGACATCGTTTAGTAAATCTAAACTTAAATATACCTTATTAATATATAACAGTTTGACTTATTTTACTGAAATTAGATATATCACCTATATGTATGTCATACATTATAAATATATACGAGATATATTTTAATTTTATATAAATTTATCAGCATTTTAGTACACGCAAATGTAGTTAACCGACTATTTTTCATTCATATAAAATAAAACGATTATATTTTTACTTTAAAAATTTATCAGTAGATTGTAATTAATTAGTTTAATGGTTTTTTTTTGTTTTTTTCTACAGTATTAAACTTAATTATATGAAATCAAAAGTTTTTTTCTATAAAAAAAAAAGAAAAAAAAATTTGAGATGTGTATTTAACGATAAAATAAACAAAATTGCAATGTTTGGTTAAGTGGTCCAAAGAAAACTATAATGGGTGAAAATAAGCGCCTACTAAAATTTCAGGGACGAAACATGACATTGTCACTCTTTGAGGTAACAGATGGGGTCCTCTTGCCCGAATTCGGATAAAACCAGTTTAACCCGACCCAGATCTATGCGAACCGACCCGGTTTGAAAAAAGGCGTCGGACAATCCCCAATCTCTCGTCGTTCGACGGGGCCATTCGTTTCTCACTTTCCGGTTTTTCTTCGATTTGCAACGTTGTGAATGCTTACACATCTATGGGTATGTTCTTGCTTTGTTAAAAAGCACGGAGCTTTACGTCCTTCTCTCAAGAATTTCAGTATCTTCCATGAAGTTAGTAAATTTATCTGTATTTATATGATGAGATCATAACTACGCAAATTAATAGTGTTGTACATTGTTGCACAAGATGTCTCTTTTGAGTTCGACTAATAATTCAATTTTTAGACGAATCCCTCAAGCTAACAAAGGAAATCAAAGGCTTTTCATTTCCTGTGTGATTATCATAAAAAGGTTGTTGCACTCTTCTAAAGCTTATTTGTTCTTCTCAATTCCAGCTGAAACCATTTAAATCAAACTGTTTAGGACGCGTTGTGCCATAGTTTTCGTCGTGTGTGTTAAGATCTAGAGCTGTTCTTGTGTGTGTTTCAAGCTTGCAATCTTCATTATTCTCGTTGAATCTTTCTTCTGTATACTCACTGTTGTTGCTACTCCTTCCTCTGTGTTCATGTAATCCCACTCCTATTGACAATCTTCCAGGACTTCTTCTTGAAGACGAGATTCTCGGTTCTGCGTTGTTAACCATTGTTGAAAGATATGGCCTGTTGTGATTCTCTCTGAGGCTTTCTTCTTCTGCCCATGTGAGCTCCATTCTATGGAAGAATGGCTCTTCCATTATCTCTTTCTGCTCTGAAGTTGAATCTCCAATATATGTTCTTAATCCCAGTCTGTTGTCAAGCATCTTTGGGGCTTTCTGAGTTCCTTCACTTGAGGTTAGGCAACTGTCCAGGGAGGAGTTAGGTGGATACGTTTTTTGCATCTGTTGATGGTGTAGATTCTGCAGTTCTTTCGGTTCGAGGAAACTAGAGTCTGGATAGTCTGCTGATACTTTAGATACTAATTCTGAGAGTTGAGCTTTTGTTGCTTCAATCCCAGCTGCACCTAGGTTCTGTCTTCCAAGAGTCTCTTGTGCTTTCTCCAGAATCGATTGCAGGTACTTTCCTTGAGCCTCTATCCTGAGCTGCAAATGTCGCTGTACCTGGCTCAGTTTTAAAATATTTTTAATGAAATCGTAACTAAATGCTCTGTTCTCTGTTTCTATATAGTTCATCTCGCCTCTATTGATACTCTATACTTATGATTTTCACTGATCTATGTGTTTCTACAATTTTGAGTATAGTTCTGTAAATTGTTCCTATTTTTTTCCATGAGAATTAATGAAACCAGACTCATCTTGATTGGTCTTGTTAGAACAAATATAGGAACCGAAAATTCCAACACTGATAGCTGCTTTGAACATGGTGAATGCACAGAGTACAGTATATGATAGATACCTCAAGTTGCTCGTGTAGCCGTCTCTGGACCTCTATTTGCATTTGAAGGGCATCACTTATGGGTAAGTTCCTGCGTGCACAAATATAGGTCATTTTTGAGAATCTACTAAGGTAGAATATGTAAGCAAATAGGCATATCCTTACATGCTCGGCTGTGGTCCAATGCTTAAACTCTCACTGTGACTTTCGTCTACTTCAGGGGGGTTTTCTTCTACCATGGTCATCACACCTAAACCAGGTTGCTTTTAGTTTACTTGAAGGAAAATAGTATGAAAAAAGAATGAATCTTTAGATTAAAATATTTTTGTATCTGAGTAATGAATAACTAAGCTTACTTGTCTTGTTTAAACTGCTGTTAGCTTGTCCATTAAGATTCTTGCTTAGCCTATATTTCTGGTAGTCAAATCATGATATTAATAATCTTTGTAAAACAAAAAACAGATATTACAGATTTTTCATATCTTGACATATCGTCATTTTTGTGCTACTTTAATAGTTTTCTACCAATCGAATTGATGAACGAGTCATGTAAGTTTAGGGCCTTGGGCATATGACTGTATAAAGTGTTGATGGATTACCTGAAGATGACTCTTGAGATGGTATAAGGTAAGGCCTGGAATGCCCATGACTTTCATGATTGTCTTAGGAGTAGCCTCTGCGCAGACAAAAGTATACACATTAATACATTATGTTCAAAAAGCCTGATTGTAAAAGATGGTTCATTTGCTTATAAGATAACTTACTATCTCCTCCTCCAAGCTGGTTGACCGCTTCAACAAATCTCTCGTGAAGATCTGGAGTCCATTTTAGTCGTGGCTTTGCATCAGTGGAGAGAATGAGTCCAGAATCTCCTGTGCCATTTCCTCTGAGGAACGGATGCCTTTCAGAAGAAATGGGCATTCTCGATGAAGAGAGGATGCTCTTTCCTTGGTGCTGGTTGTGGTAATACATAAGTCTGTCTTCAAAATAAAAAGGTAAGCTTATCCCACCTAGCAATACTGCATTAATAATGAGTGCAAAGACCAAATGTTTTTCTTTTACCTGACACAATCTTTAGTTTTTAATTGCAACCTGCTACTCTCAGTTCAGAGATACACTATGGTTTGCAACTCCACCAACTTGGGAAGATGTCTTTGCTGCTTTCCTTATTTATGCTCTTTTTCTCAGGCCGGGGTCTCTCAAGAGTAAAAAGTCTTTGCAACTTTGCTTTATATAGAAAGTTGAATGGCAAAAAGGCAAATTAGAGGATGATAACTAAGGTATGGAATATGAATAACTGGTCCAATCGTTGCTTTGTTATTTGTGTTCTTATCGTTTAAACTGTACCTTGTGTGCTTACATTATTTTTTCTAGTTTTGATTCCTCTGGACTACAACTTTTCAGTGCAATTAAAGCCTTGCATTAGATACGAGAATTGATCCACAATTAATGCATCATATGCGCATTCCTTCACCATTCTGGTATATGAAAGTATCTTATTCTCCAAATCTTTTTGACAACTTTTCTACTTGGGCAGGGGAATTCATTCTTTTTCCTTATTCCTCAATTTTTTCAAAGTCCACAGCTCCAACCTCTCTATCTCTTGAGGTATATTCTCAATGCTTTCCACTTGTCTGTATTGTTTTTGTTCCGACTTGAAAGTCATTTTTTCAGTCTCTACATACATCTTAAATCTATTAAAACTTTAAGTTAGGTTTTGACCAAAATCAATAATGGTTTATTTGGCCATGTTTCAAGAAAATATAGTGATTATGTTTGTATTATTATATAGCGTAGAATACCCAGGTTTGTGATATGCATAATGCAAGGGGGGTGAAAGTTTATGTTTCAACATTGATTTTTCTTGAAAGATAATTGAGAAAGCGAATGTAGAATATTTCTTGCTGTCTCCTTCAACAAGTTTAGTACCTATTCTCTCTAAATAGTATAAAAATTAGTGGGGGGTCCATATCTTACACTCTTTGATTGGCACAACATATTTGGCTCATCCATGCATGTGTTAATCTATGTATGTGTGTAACCTTTCCTGTCTGTTCTGAATGCAACATAACATGTCTTCAGTGCATATTTGTATGTATTGTTTGTGTGTTTATGTGTGCATACATGTACATATTTACATGTATATATGTATAAGTTCGTGAAGCATATATGCATCTAATGTTTGGCTGGTTTCTTACAGTGTACTTCCTTGAATCTACTTTAGTGGTGAGTACGGCTCTAAATTTTATCATCATTCATATTATGGTGTTGGATGCGAGTTTGATTTGGACTTCACTATTATATTTCTACTGACTGATTAAGTGTAGAGATACTCTCCTATATGATATACAGCTATATAGAATAAGTTGAGAGATAAAGATATATAAATATACAAGTCGTGATTGCCAAATGCTGAAATTATGGCTTCTCTATGTGCAATTGAGAATATATCCACTATCTAGTATAGAGTCTCACATATCTTAATGAGTTTGATAGGTGCCTTAAAAAAAAAAACTAGGTAGAAATATGGTCTATTGTTTGAAAGGAAAATGTCAAAAAAACAAATCTTATGTTCCTTGAATGATATCTTTGCATTTTTCAATCTTTTTTTGGTGAAATCTCATGGTTCTGATTTCTCATTAACACTTTATTCTGTTTGGTGAAGAACCTTTTTCATAACCTTCAGTTAAAAGTATTTGAGCATATTGCCTAAATAGTTGATTGGCATGTGAGTGGGAATATGCTTCCACAAAGAGAGGCTTCATATTGTGTGCTGCAAGTTTGAAAACTCTATTTGTATACCATCAAAAGTAAATTAGACGAAGCAAACAATTTATGTTGAACTCTTTTGATTGGCTTCTCTTTTGTCAGATAGATAATCCTCTGTTCTATATCAAATGTAGTTTCAGAAAAGATCAAATTTTGTGTATGCTTTTTGTAGCAGGTTCTGTTCCAGATTTTGGACTACTGTGTTTTTCTTCAGAACTAGAGCTTAAACGATATGTTATCTTGGTCACAATTGTTATACTAGTTTGTGCTTAATTATGTAGTCTTTCCCCTTCTTCAGTGAAAGAAAAGAGTGATACAGACAAAATGTTCTTCCTTGTACGTTCATTTCCCTTTGACAGATTCTTGTTCTTGTTTACTAACTTTAATCAGTGTTTGATCTTCCATAGGGAGCATAATTCAACACGTGGGATTGTGATTCGCTTGATTGAATGAGAGAGGATTGGATACATAAAACAGGAGGAAGCGGGAAATGACCGCGGAATTATATTCGTTTGGAGAGAAAATGGAGGGTAATAAGTGGGTTCGTTCATGAGATTCTAGAGAATGAGAATATGAGAATCCAAAACTAAAGAAAGCTTGGTGAGTCGCATTCTCAACTCAAGAATCTTTTTTGTTCATCACAACCCGAACCCAAAAAAAAAAAGAGACTATTCGGGTCTATTTCTTTCCCCTTTTACTTAGTCTCGATTTTTGTGGATATTTTAATGAATTGTGATTCTTATAAGCACAACAAAAGATTAGGAGAATCATTGTAGGAGTTTTGTGTTCACCACAAGGCAGTGTTGTCTGCATCCAACCGAATCATGTAGCAGTTTTGTTATATTGGTTTGAATATTATGAAACTATAAAAAATCGAGGGCACTGCGACTGGACGCAAACGCAAATGCTGGCTAAATTATTCGACAAGTCGGATCATTATAAAGAGTTGATTGTCTAGTTGCAAGTAGTTGGTAGTAGTATCCATTCTTGTTTTTCTTTTTTTCAGTTTTATACATTCTCTTGGTTCGTTTACTTTCTTTAAGATTCGTTTTAAACATTTATTTCAAAAGTTGTTTGAAACCCTTTGGAAAACATGGAGAAGTAAGATTCTTCCGTAGATAAAACTTTGGATAAGCAAAAACATCCACCTTTTAAGCTAAAAATAGATGGAGGTCAGGAACCGGTTCTGTGACCGGTCCAAATTTTCTGATTATTTTCTTCACGGGTTGGACCGACTCGGTTTACGGAGCTAAAATGGTCTAAACCGTAAGTGATCGATCGGTGGACTCTCTTTGTTGTCGAACAGAGGAAGAAGGAAACAGTAACAGAGTATAAACCCTACGACCCAAAAACAAAAGAGACGAAACAAAACAAAACAAAAAGTCTGGTTTGGGTTTCTCGAGCTCTTCTTCTTCTTACAAAGAAAATGACGGATTCTGGGCATGATATTGAAATCAGATGCCATCACTGCGCAGGCCCTCTTACCAGAAATTTGGTATTTTTCTGCATCCAGCATATACAGATTCATGTTGCTGATGAAATAATTGATCTTTTTGTTTAGAGGAAGATTCGTTCTTTGTTTTTACCTGGAAGTTGATCGATTTCAGGAAACCAGTAAATGGACTGTTGATCCGTTCATCAGGGATAGCTTTTCTATGGTAAGTTTCTATCAAAAAAATTGTTTGCTCTTGAAGAAATATTAGGTTTTGGGGGGAACAGTTGGACTTTTTTACTCTAACCATAGGTTGCTGCAAAACAAAATAAGGAGAATTTTTCAGACAAAGTTCGTCCTTTGAATGTGCAAAGTTTCCTTTTGTTTCTGTTTCATATGGATCAAATGGATTAGTTATTTATGTTTGAAAGCTTTACTTTTGTTTGTTCTTAGATTGGATCAGCTGTTGGAGGTACTGCAAGTGCATTCATTGGATTTAACCATGGTATGCAGAGTTTCGCCAACTTTAATCTCTCATTGATTGTTATCTCTGTTGATATCTTCTTGTGATTATTGCTTTCATTTATTGAGTTTGTTCTTCTCTTGTTGATTGTGTCTGTGCAATCAACTTCCACCTTCTAATATGCGCTACTTATGATTCATGTATGCTTGGAGAAACAAAGAGTGTTGGATTGTGTTAGAATGTCTCAAAAGCTATGAGTAATCATAGTTTTTTAGTCTGTTCTGAGTGCATTTGATTCTCGGTTGTATCGCTTATGTTCCACTGCTGTAACAGACGACATTCTAGCTATGTTTTAGTTAGATTGGTAGCAGTTTGATTTAAAGCTTGATCGAAAGAGACTGAATCTGTTGTACTTATTTGAATGCTCTTGTTGATGGAAACAGCAATGCCAATTGTACGCAAGTGGATCAAAGGACCCATGTGGTTACATTTTCTTGTTGGGGTAAGTTATCTACAAAGATACAGACTTCTATTCTTATGTTCTCTTCTTTTCGTATTCCACGCCTTGTTACATACATAAACCCTCCGCGGAAAAGACCAGTAAAATTGTTAAGTCAAATTCTACTATTGATGTTTCTCCATTTCTGTATCGATGCAGGCACCACCTGTTATAGTTCTTTCATCAGCATGTGCTGGACTAGCAGGTTTGAGATCTTCTTCTCCTCCTCATTCACTAGTTATAATCAATTTCATATTAATCTTGGTTTTGTGTCAATAAGCTCTGAATCTTGAATGTTGCATCTTTCTTTTGGGGGAATGTTTGTAGGTGGCACTGTACCGGCACTGGCACAGCTCGCTTCATCTTCATACCGAGCTGCAGTCCATTCGTCTCAGCCACCACAAGCACAAAAGGATAACAAAATGCAGAAGTCTACGACTTCTCCTTTGTAAACGACACACACAGCACAGCTCTCTCTTTTGTTCTTATTTATTTCTCTTCATTTTGTATGTCAAATCTTTTCTTTGAAAGAGAGAGCTTCTTGGTGTAAATTCTTCTTATCTTATACAACTATCTGGTGCTAAAGAAAGCTTAATCCGTGTCACGGGCTTTATGTACATGGATGCCAATGGTGATTCACTCATTCTCATATAGACTATAGAGTGATGAAAGGATTAGTTTTGTTGTTTCAGAAGCTGTGGGGTTTCTTTATAATATTCGAACAATTTTGGCTCTGTTTCGTTATATATATACGAGGGTAATTTTGGAATTTCAAGATGAGATTTAGTGAATTAGGGTTTTTGACCAAAGGCTATAAAACTCGAGCAACCAAATCAATCAAATCTTCAAAACTACTTGATCTTATCTGAGCTGAGAAAAAGTGATTTATCGTTAGGGTTTCGGCCTTTTCGGGCCAATGAGCAACCCCAATATCCTTGGCTGGCGGCTCCGGTGACGGAAAGGTTTCGATTCCTTTTATCGTTAATTTCCCATTGTTTTCAGCGATGAAGACTGCTTGCTGCCTGAGCGCACGATTTTACTCGGCGCTGTGATGGCTATTGCGAGCTTTAACACCCACCCAACCAAATATTTATGTGTTTTTGAAAATTTTAGATTTTGATTATTTAAGGTTTCTTCTTCTAGCTTTTTGTTTTTGTTCGATTCGAATTTGTGGATTATGGTTTTGGTTTTCTGTTTTTGTTTTGTTTTGTTCTTATCAACTAGAAGAAAACTTAATTCGTGTGTAAGGCTTGTTGTTCCTAGTTAACTAGAGTTTCTTTGTAGCCTGAAATATAGATTTTGGATTACAAGTTAACTAAAATGCGTACTGCTTCTGTCTATAGTTTCCCAGACACTCGAGAAACTATAAGTTTGAAAAGATTCTTTCTTTTGTGTTATAACTATCGATTAGATCCAAGTAAAAGTTCAAAGAACCTAATTTAATCGGGTCATGTTGGATTTCTAGGAAGAAGATGAGAAGCTTATATTCAAACAGCAGCTGAGTTTGTCCCATTTATGGCTTCTTCTGGTATTGTGTCTTCTTTGATTGTCATTGGAAGGGACTCTTACTGTCTCTAATTCTAGAGCTGTGCGGCTTCTTCTGAGAGATCTTAGAGCCATTTGCAATGTTTCAGGTGCTATCAGTGGCTGTTCCATTACTCCAATGGTGTTTGAGCAAACAGGACAAGACGGGTCTCTGGTTTGAGCTGTTGGGGTTGCTTTGTCTAAACACTCAACATGGTAGACGTGATGGCAGGGGAAAACACCAGTGGCTGGCATGTCTCTGGATCTCAATATCTTGTATGAGCTCCATGGAGATTTCTGAGATAAAAGCTTCTTGCAAATCCCGCATCTTTGATGTGTCATTGAACCTTGTTCAGATCTCGGGTTTGCGACTTCTGTGTCATTGGATCTTTCAACATCTAGCAACATGTCATTGCTGCTCGAGTTTGGTGATACTTCTTCCTCTACTGGTGAGCCTTGGTGGTTTCTTGTGGACATCATGATACTGGAACCAGGATTTGTGGACGAGTCTTCTTGCGTATGATCAGGTTCAGGATTCTCACAAACTGAAACCGGGTTGCAGAAGACTCGAGGGTAAGAGCAGTGAGTAAGGCTGGAAGACTGATTGTTGGTCGGAGTCTCCCATGGGACAGATGACTCTGAAAGAGACAGCAACGATCTGAAACTCGTTGAGATGGCGGTACTGTCTCTATCAAAACCGTTCTCCTGAGCCGTAATTACATCAAAGAGCGACAAGGTTCAGCCAAAGATGAAACCAAGAAAAGCCCATCTTGAAGATTAATGACTTGATATGTAAAGAAGACCAAAATTACCTCGTTTAAGCATTGAGGATTTGAGCTATTTGGTCTTGTTAGACTATTATTAACCAAGGAGGTTTTCTGTTCGTTCCCATCAGAAGCAGATGAGTATGGAGCCCATCTTGGCGACTGCTGAAATCTGAATTCCAAACTTTTTCTTTGTCTACTGCTGCCCGAGTGCAATGCAAAAGCGGGACTCTCATCACTCATATCCTGTTCCAAACCATCTCTAGTATAGCCAGCAGCAGGTGAGAAGCTGAAATTTGTCCGCCATTGCAAGGCTTCAGCTTGACTTGATTGAGGAATATCCCTTCCGCTGTGGGGTGAAGATTTTGTTGTAACCAGTGGCCTTGAGGCCACAATACAACAGAGTGCACCCGTTTTGAGCTCTGGTTTATCCTCACCGCCTTCAAGGCCAAACAATGCTGCCAAAAGGAAGAGACTTGAAGAATGATTTCAGTTGAAACCAAAGTCGTCTTTTTGTAACTTGTAAACACTGTGGAAGGCTAAGTTAATGATTGTAATCTTACTTAATAAATGAAATTCTTGATTATACAGCCAAAATCCCCGAGTTTAGTGATTAGTATAAACACATTCATAAGTACCAAGCCATCTCTGCAGGGACAGGAACACACCTGAGACAAAATGGAAACAACAGTATTTGAGGATGCATATAAATTAAACTAACGCAATATTTAAGACAAAACACTAGATTCAGACTCGTAACAGCTGTTTTGAGCTCTTATAATCACAGAAGAAATTTAGACAGCAAAAGATTCATTGATGGAGAAACCAAAATAAACAAACCCAGGAAGAATTCGAGGAAGATAACCAAGTGTCGGTGAAAGCAGACTACAGATTATACAGAAAAGGAAGATTTTAAAAATCAAAGACAACAAACCTTCAAACTTTGGAAAATGATAACCTGGGTTTGAGAAAGAACTCTGTAATTTGGAGATGGCTGATATTTTGTAAAATCGATGAGAGTAAGAGAGAGCGCACTTCTCTTTACTTTTTCTTTGTC
>Ga0041059_1000908_pt1 | contig 23431 bp, 27 predicted proteins | sample AraColnosormetaG_FD_56232 | JGI IMG/M metagenome (GOLD analysis project Ga0041059, IMG submission 56232) | Arabidopsis roots microbial communities from North Carolina, USA - Col MF nosort | ecosystem: Host-associated > Plants > Roots > Unclassified | place: USA: North Carolina | collected... | reverse complement strand
AAAAAAAAAAAAAAAACTCTTCAAAGCGAAACCAAATTTCACAAAACACGTAAGCGTAGATCGGAGCAAAACAACTATGAAGAAAATCACGATTCCGGTAGAATCTCTTGACGAAGAAGACGATTTCCTACTACAACTCGCCGCAATTGAAGCTGAAGCAGCAGCGAAACGCCCTAGGGTTTCTTCTATACCGGAAGGACCATACATGGCGGCTCTAAAAGGAAGCAAAAGTGATCAATGGCAGCAAAGTCCATTAAATCCCGCCTCTAAATCTCGCAGCGTCGCTGTTACCACCGGCGGTTTTCAAAGATCAGACGGAGGAGGAGGCGTCGCCGGTGAACAAGATTTTCCGGAAAAGAGTTGTCCCTGTGGAGTTGGTATCTGTTTGATTCTTACTTCAAATACACCGAAGAATCCAGGTCGCAAATTCTACAAGTGTCCCAATAGAGAGGTTCTTAATATGTTTATTTTTGCATTCTAAGTGTTCGATAAAATGCCTATGAGAATATAATGATTTTAAGCTACGTGTTCTATTAGGAAAACGGTGGTTGTGGATTTTTCCAGTGGTGTGATGCGGTTCAGTCTTCTGGAACTAGTACTACTACTAGTAATAGCTATGGAAACGGTAATGATACTAAGTTCCCGGATCATCAGTGTCCGTGTGGTGCGGGTTTGTGCCGTGTGTTGACTGCGAAAACAGGCGAAAACGTTGGCCGTCAGTTTTATCGATGTCCTGTTTTTGAGGTGTGTGTATATCAATTTGTTTATATGGTTGGTTGTGTTGGTATCTATAATCAACATAGCAATGGCATTGCAATCTCTTGTTCATTTTGTGGTTTGTGCTTCTGGATTCTGGTTTAGTGAGCCCTTTGGCTGTGTTTCGGATAGAACTATGGTTATCGTTCTATATGGTTAAGTGCTGAGTCTTGTCTTTCATTGTATGCTATCTCTGATTGTTGTAACCAAGTATACTCAGCTTAGATTAGGAGATTTTTCATGGTTTAAATGACGGAAATAGAGTGATAACTGTGGCATACACAGTTTGTAGACTTTGTGCATCACTGGAATAAGTGAAAAATTGAATTCCGAGTCAATATTGTGCACGATGGTTAAGTGGTTAATGTAGTATTGCTTACCTTTGAGTGTATGTGTGATAACATGGCTTTTTATTAATTTCAGGGCTCTTGTGGTTTCTTCAAATGGTGCAATGACAATGTAGTCAGCTCTCCTACGTCGTATAGTGTTACCAAAAACAGCAACTTTGGTGACTCAGATACCAGAGGATATCAAAATGCGAAAACGGGCACGCCCTGTTATAAATGTGGGAAAGAAGGGCACTGGGCAAGAGATTGCACTGTTCAGTCTGATACGGGACCAGTAAAGTCTACATCTGCAGCTGGAGATTGTTTTAAATGCGGAAAGCCAGGGCACTGGTCGAGAGATTGCACTGCTCAATCTGGTAATCCCAAGTATGAACCAGGGCAAATGAAGTCGTCATCTTCAAGTGGAGAATGTTACAAATGCGGGAAGCAAGGACATTGGTCGAGAGACTGCACCGGTCAATCTAGTAATCAACAATTTCAATCAGGGCAAGCAAAATCCACATCCTCAACTGGAGATTGCTACAAATGCGGAAAAGCAGGACATTGGTCAAGAGATTGCACTTCCCCTGCTCAAACTACAAACACTCCAGGCAAAAGACAGAGGCAGTACTAGGTCAGGCTTTCTAGTTTTGATCTGTCTTATACAAAATCTTAGGGTCTCTCTTAATATAGTTAACCACTTCATTGCCATGGCCAATGGGTGTGCCTAACTTCGAAACCTAGCTTTATCTTCCATCTTATGAATCTTTCTTTTGTTACCTTTTTTTTAGAAAGCTTGTGAATCAAAGAAGACTGATCTGTTTAAAGTTACTGCATGAAATTACCTTACATTTGATTTGTTTTCTGACGTTTTGATATAACATATCATAATGGGTTGTTCTATTATTTTGTTGGGTTGAAATGTGTCCATTATTCCAATTGTGACAAACGTTTTGTTAATAGATTTTACCGTGCTTTGACTAAGAAAACCCTGTCAACATTGTATATACATAGCAAAACAAATCTTAAAAATATCAATAAAAATAAGCCTTGAAATTCTCTAACATTTCTCTCCGATAACTTCTGCAATAATATATGAAATTTATTTTCACATTTACCCTACGCCATATTTCTTTTCGATCATTCCTAAAGAATTCACAAGTTTTTCTTTATCTTTAATTTTTACTAGTGCAAATGTCAAAGCGGATATTTTGGTGCGTAAAATTCGTGTCCAACCGCATCATATCACTTATGTAAAACAACATTCCTTAGAAATGACTCTTTTGAGCTCTAATTTATTTCGGATGACAAAAAAAAACACAATATTCCTCATAAATGGTTCTTTTGAGTTCCAATTAATTTCGGATAAAGTAAAATAAAATAAAAAGGAATTACATATGGTCCATATGGCGAAAATAATATATATCATCACCTGAAGAAATTGCAGGTAAAAAGTTAAAGAGGCACAAAGAAAAAAAATGGTTAGAAACGAATTTGGAAGCTAGTGCTTTTTTAGTTTGTTGAAGAACCAAAAAAAATATGACAACTTTCCTCTGCAACAACAACGTAAGAAAAGGGACAGAGAAGATTTAAGTTGTTAGAAAAAATCGGTAGACTCCATATTTAGCTTATGTAACGCTTTACTCATATCTATATTCGCTTTTATCTTATCATCTTCTGATTTCTCCCATTTATGGCTAACCAACAAAACAAAACCCATTTTTTTTTCTCTTTAGAATCAAAAGTAAAGATTGGTTGATTTAACATTGTGTAATGCCCACTCTGCTTCAAACAGCTCCAATGTCTGAGTCTGAATCCTCCTCTTCACCACGTTCTTCTTTGGTTTTCGCTTACTACGTTACTGGCCATGGCTTTGGTCATGCCACTCGTGTTGTCGAGGTTAGAATCCCTGAGATCATAACATTTTGATATCGTAGATTTATCTTTATTCATGCAATGGTTTTAGGTGGTTCGGTATCTGATATCATCTGGACATCGAGTTCATGTTGTCTCTGCTGCTCCAGAGTTTGTTTTCACCATGGAGATTCATTCACCAAATCTCTTTATCCGGAAGGTAAGTTCATTGACATATTAGTTGAGTTTCACTCTGATACATTCAAAGATGGATCTCTAATTGTTTTAAACAATGTATGGAGGTGATGTTAGGTACTGTTGGACTGTGGATCCGTACAAGCTGATGCGTTAAGTGTAGATCGTCGTGCTTCTTTGGAGAAGGTCTGTTCCAGTTATCTCTCTGAGATGTTTCCTCCTTACCTTTAGACCATTAGGTGCTTAGCTTGAATCATTCTTTTTTCGTCAAATTTGCAGTATTGTGAGATTGCAGTGGAACCTCGAGACTCTATTTTAGCCACAGAGGCTGAGTGGCTAAAGTCCATCAAAGCCAACCTTGTGGTACTTCAGAAATGCTTTTAATATAATGTTCTATGCTTCTGAGTATTTGGCTTCTAAATTAACTAAGAAGATACTGGTCCCATCAGGTCTCAGATGTTGTCCCCATCGCTTGTCGTGCTGCAGCAAATGCCGGAATTCGCTCTGTTTGTGTCACCAACTTCAGGTTAGTGTGCTGATTTATGGGTTAGATGGTGTAAGTTCTCAAGAAAGTTAGTTTTCTCATAACTGTGAATTGTGATCATTGCAGTTGGGACTTTATATATGCAGAATATGTGATGGCAGCAGGACATCATCACCGATCCATTGTTTGGCAGGTAACTCTATATTGATACTATAAAGCTTAAAATCAGATTTTCTCTATTAATGAATGGTAATTTCTTCAGATAGCTGAGGATTATTCGCATTGCGAGTTTCTGATACGCCTCCCTGGATACTGTCCTAGTAAGTTATACACATAGTTCCATTTTTTTTTTCTGCATAACGTACCAAAACAAACCCCATCTCTTGTTCTTCTGCAGTGCCTGCGTTTCATGATGTTATTGATATTCCCCTTGTTGTGAGGCCAGTGCATAAATCTGGACAAGAGGTTAGTTTTCATGTCTTTTGTCAGATCTAACTAGAGTCCAATTTTATTGCTTAATTGTAGACATGTTTTTTGTCAGATTTAACCAAATTTTTAATTCATTTCAGGTTAGGAGAGAGCTTGGAGTTCCAGACAACGTGAAACTACTTATCTTTAACTTTGGTGGGCAAGTAAGCACATTCTCTTATAGCTTTTAATCTCAATATGCAAATTCGAGTTATTGTTTATGATATATTGCTGGTGTGATTTGCAGCCAACTGGTTGGACACTGAAGGAGGAATATCTACCAGCTGGTTGGTTATGCCTGGTAAATCGAGATTCGGTTATGTCATTTCGGCTTGGTTTGATTGATTTCAAAACCAAAATAACAAATGAAAATATGTCATATATATAGGTCTGTGGAGCTTCTGCTAAACAGGAGCTTCCTCCAAATTTCATAGCACTTCCAAAAGATGCTTATACTCCTGATGTGATTGCTGCTTCAGACTGCATGCTCGGTATCATCTATGAGTCTTTCACCGTAACATTGTGCTGATTAACTAATTCACGTCTAATAATGGTGGTAATTTCAGGAAAAATTGGATATGGAACTGTGAGTGAAGCACTTGCATACAAGTTACGGTTCATATTTGTGCGAAGGGATTACTTCAATGAAGAACCATTCTTGAGAAAGATGCTTGAGGTGAGAGACCCACAGTTTGCGTAAATGTTTGTTTAAATGTTTGCCTTCTCCTAAGAATACTTCTTCTTTCTTGGAGTAAAGTATTACCAAGGAGGAGTTGAAATGATCAGAAGAGACCTTCTGGCTGGATGTTGGGCACCTTATCTCGAGCGTGCGGTTACATTGAAACCGTGTTACGATGGAGGCATTGATGGTGGCGAGGTAGAGTGTGCAAACTATTCATATTAGCAGACCAGTCCTTCTTGTACTATATCATGACAGTTGCTCAATTTCCCCTGTTGATGATGTCAATGCCCTGGCTGTTTCTATATTCAGGTGGCAGCTAAAATACTGCAGGACACAGCCATGGGGAAGAAGCGTTCCAAACTCAATGTGAGTGCTACAAGGAAGATAATGTTATTTGTTACTTTAGATTTTGTAGAGAAATTTAGATGTATGGAGTTGTATAGACAAAAATAAAATTAGTTTGTGATTCATTTGTAATGCCAATCCAATGATATTCACCTTGCCAATGTAGCTTAGCGGAGCGAGGAGATTGCGGGATGCAATAATATTAGGCTTCCAGCTACAGAGAGCTCCTGGAAGAGATCTTTCAGTTCCAGAATGGTATCAAGTCGCTGGAAACGAAGCTGGGATTCCTTCGGTTGATCAGACTCAGAAACCCTCCAAGTGTGTTTTCTTGTATACTTTGAATCTCTCAAAGGACTTAATGGTACTCACCTCTTAAGCTCCTATGTGTTTTATTAACAGGTTTGTAGAAGGCTTTGAAATTCTTCATGGAGATCACCATGGCCTTTCAGATACCATCGGTTTCTTGGATAGTTTGGCAACATTAGCGAAAATAGGAGGCCATCATCAAGAAAGGGAGCATTTAGCGGCTGCCGCGCTTTTCAACTGGGAGGTTTGTATCATTTTCTTGGATTCAGTGAAGTTTGTGTGTGTTTTGAGGAACTAATGAAGTTTTTGTGGCCATTCAGGAGGATATTGTTGTGGCGAGAGCACCCGGAAGACTCGATGTAATGGGAGGCATTGCTGATTACTCTGGAAGTCTAGTCTTGCTGGTTAATACCTTCTCCATGATTCATCTTTTTTATTGGCATCAATTAAATTCATCTTTAACAGAAGAGTGTCTTTTTTAATCGGTTAGATGCCTACGAGAGAGGCGTGTCATGCCGCTGTACAGAGGAATCATCCTAGTAAACAGAAACTCTGGAAGCACGCTGAAGCACGACATCATTCAAGAGACACTCCCATACTTGAAATTGTATGTTCTTCTCTATACTCTCTGACTCTACAGTGCTTTTCTCTATAACGTTTTTCGAACTTCAGGTTTCATTTGGATCTGAGTTGAGCAACAGAGGGCCAACTTTTGATATGGACTTGTCTGATTTTATGGAAGAGGATGGGAAACCAATATCTTATGACAAAGCCTACCATTACTTTTCCCGGGATCCGTCTCAGAAGTTGGTTCATCTCTTTCACCCCATTTTCAGATTCATCATAAAGTTTTTGATATATTATAACATTGAGTTCCATTTCTAGGTGGGCGGCGTATGTTGCAGGTACAATTCTGGTACTAATGAGAGAGATGGACGTTCGATTTGAAGACAGCATAAGCATACTGGTAAGAAAGAAAACATCGAATTTCATGAACTGCATTGTATTTAACTCCGTTTTACATACATGTTTTCAGGTTTCTTCAACAGTTCCTGAAGGCAAAGGAGTATCTTCCTCTGCTTCAGTTGAAGTTGCTACTATGTCTGCTGTTGCTGCTGCTCACGGTTACTACAACTTCTCTGCAATAATAGTAATTAACGAGAAGATGACTCATTGAGCTGAATGTGCAGGTCTTGAAATATCTCCGCGAGATGTGGCTTTACTTTGCCAAAAGGTGGAGAATTATGTTGTTGGAGCACCTTGTGGAGTGATGGATCAGATGGCTTCTGCTTGTGGAGAAGCTAACAAGCTTCTGGCTATGATCTGTCAGGTACTTTCTCTCTTTGTCTCTTACAAACTTGATTCTCTTAAAAGAGTAATAACTGGTGATTGTACTCGTTGCAGCCAGCTGAGATACTAGGACTTGTTGAAATTCCTTCTCACATTCGATTTTGGGGAATCGACTCTGGAATCCGACACAGGTGCTGTGTACATTTCTTCCTTCAGAAAGTCTTACATTTTGTTTCTAACAAATTTGGTACTCTGCAGCGTTGGTGGTTCAGACTATGGTTCAGTGAGGATAGGAGCTTTTATTGGTAAGACAATGATAAGATCTTTTGCAGCTTCTTTTGCTGAAACCAACTCAGAAGAGGCTGAAGAGGAGAGCTCGGAGTTGATTGAATCCGATACTTCGTTGGATTACTTATGTAACCTTTCACCTCATAGGTACTATAAATCTCTCTCTATGTATATATCATCTGTGTTAATCAAATTAGATGAGATCAATATTTTTTCCTTCTTTTTTTTCGCAGATTCCAAGCTCTTTATGCAAGTAAGCTCCCACAGTCTATCACAGGAGAAGAATTCCTCGAAAAATATGGTGATCACGGGGATTCTGTCACAACCATTGACAAAGATGGTACATACGCCATAATGGCGCCGACTAGACATCCAATTTATGAGAATTTCCGTGTGCAGGTGAGCTTATCTAGTTGCATATATATCATCAGTCAGTTCAATGATATTAACTTTTAGTTGTGGACATGTAACAAAAGTGATATTTTTCTCAGGCTTTCAAAGCATTGTTGACAGCAACTCCTTCAGAAGAACAGGTCATTGGTCTTGGGGAGCTTATGTACCAGGTGAATCAATAGTTTTACAAATCAAACGCGGTTCTTATGATCGAGTTCTGCTAGTAAGTTAACCGTTTGTTAATCGTGTGTTTGCTTGGCAGTGCCATGACAGCTACAGTGCGTGTGGGATTGGCTCTGATGGAACAGACAGATTAGTAAGATTAGTGCAGAATATGGAGAATTTGAAGAGCTCGAAAACCGAGAACGGGACTCTCTACGGGGCCAAGATTACTGGAGGCGGAAGTGGCGGTACGGTTTGCGTTATTGGAAAGAGTAGTTTGAGAAGCAGTGAACAGATTCTTCAGGTACCAAAGAGTATCAAAACTTTGATTGATTACATGATTCTTGGAGATAGAACCAAAAGGTTAATAAAAGATGTTTTTTTATGAATTTTGCAGATTCAGCAAAAGTACAAGGAAGCAACAGGGTTTATGCCGTATGTGTTTGAAGGATCATCTCCAGGAGCTGGCAAGTTTGGATATTTGAAGATACGCAAGAACTCTGCTACTTAAAAATTTATGCTTTAATGTTAAAGACTTATGTGTGTCATTAAAATGAATTGTGTTGAACATTACATGAAAAAGTATACGCGAATATGACTTTAACAAATGATTTTTGTTTTGCAATGTTATATAGTAAGTTGATGTCCAACAATGATTATAGATCTTATATCATAAGATGTGGATTGATAGTAGCAATAGAATCATGATATGAAAATAACTCTCATTCTAAAATCTGATTTATTTAGCATTTGAGTAACAACATTAAGCTGAGAACTGAACTGAATCATTGCATGCAAATGTGAACCGGGTTATTATGGGAGCTTGTGATATATACCAAAATGGGACTATCTAAGAATTATAGAAAGGAGATGAGATAAGAGAAGAATTTGGTTGAGAAGCAGAAGAATTCAGAAGTAGAAAGGAAAGGAGAAAGGAGAAGAACAAGAGAGAGACAAAGTGTTGTTAGCTCAATTGGTAAAGACCCTAGGCGAAGCTTAGAAGTCGCCGGTTCAAATGACGTTTGGGACGAAACTAATATTACATGTTGTGGTTTTGGGCCTGGGGGTTTACGGGCTTCAGCCCAGAACCTCCTAGTATTAAAAAACAAAAAAAGAACAAGAAAGAGATAACATTCTTTTTATGATCTTCATCAATAAGTGTTAACAAAGTAAGGTGATGACTTAAATACAAAGCTTAAAACATAAAACAAGGCTTACATAATTAAGTTCCAGCGTTTAACAAACGAGCCCAATAACAACCCAATATGATGATATGCAATAGTATCAGCTTGCATCTGTTTTTTCACCTAACTGAGTGTTGTAGATTTTGATAATATCATATTAATATGTTTGCATAATGAATGATTGTGCAGGTGGACTTCCAATGATCCTCTACGGGAAAAAAGACAAGAAGAAAATGGCAGGCATCAGGCATGGATGCTCCAATTGCAAAACCAAAAGGGAGTAAGAAGATGAAAGATTGGGAGACTTAAACCGCACCAACATTTGAAGTAACTTCACGAGTTGCTGCTATCTCAAACTTCCTATGAATGTTGACTTGTTGTCACGAAGTTACAATAACGAACAAAAAAAATAAAAAAGCTCAGAAGGAAGGAGCAGAGAATGAACAGAGTTCTTACATCCTCGAATTTCGACCGAAAGCTTTTTTAATGGAAGTCACACAATTGGTTGCAAAATAAGTAAGCCATGTATCGCGACTTCCGTTATGCACAATGAAATATTTGGTAAGAGGTTGTGTTTATTGATTCACATATCACAAGTATTTATACATAGAGATTAGTAAGGGTTTCCTTTGTACATTAAGTATTGAGGTCCATTACAGCCCATTACCCTCCCCCCCCCCTTAAGTTAGCGGGGAGGATGTCGAACGCCGAACTTGGACAATAGCCTATCGAACGCTGGTCGTGGTAGAGCTTTAGTAAGAATGTCTACAGCTTGTTCCTTGGTAGAAATATGTTATGTGGTGATGAGCTTATCTTGAACGGCATCACGGACTTGATGGTAATCAAATTCAATATGCTTTGTGCGTTCATGAAATACGGGATTTGAAGCTATGTGTATAGCCGCTTTACTATCACAGAATAGTTGAATGGGTCGTGTATGACAAAAACCAAAACTATGAAGGAGTTCCCGGAGCCACTTGATTTCGTAGAGAGTGTATGCCCTGGCGCGATATTCAGCTTCCGCCGAAGAGTTAGAAACAATGTGTTGCTTCTTAGTCTTCCATGAAATTGGAGAGGAGCCGAAAAAGACAGCATACGCACTTAGAGATCGTCGAGTAAGACCAATCAGAGTCATAATAAGCGATTAAAGAAATCTCACTATCAGCCCGAAGCATAATTCCTTTAGCAGGACAACCTTTTAGGTAGCGAACAACACGGATGGCAGCGTCCCAGTGTGAGAGAAGGGGTGTTTGCATAAACTGCGAGAGAATATGAACAATGTAACTCAGTTCGGGAAGAGTGATACTTAGGTATATAAGTCGTCCAACAAGACGACGATACTCTTCGGGACGTTGAGGACATGACCCTTGGCAGATGCGAGCTTGTGATTAGGTTCCATAGGAGTAGAATACGTCTTGGCATCAAGAAGACCAGCTTCGGTGATAATGTCATTAGCATATTTGCGTTGAGTAAGGAATATACCATCAGGACCACGAGAAACTTCAATACCCAATAAGTACTTCAGCTTGCCAAGATTTTCATGTGAAAGCACTTATGCATATACGTCTTAAAACGTTCTATCTCCGATAAGTCATTACCAGCCACAACAAAATCATCGACGTAGACAAGAACATGTAGAATTATACCATTTTGAAGAAAGGAAAAGGGCGAATAATCAGGATAACTTTGCTTGAATCCAAATGCGCGTAGGGTCTTAGCAAGTTTCTCAGAACCAGCAACGAGGAGCCTGTCAAAGCCTATCGAGTGATTTTCGAAGCCGACAAACCTTAGTAGAATCGTTAGAGTGAAAACCAAGAGGTAGTTTCATATAAACCTCTTCGTCTAGATCACCGTGAAGAAACGCGTTATGAACATCCATTTGATGGACTTCCCATTTTTTAGCAGCATCAACAACTAAAAGAAAGCGTACCGTTGTCATCTTAGCAACATGTGCTAAAGTCTCAGTAAAATCGGAGCCTTAAACTTGACAATTCTCGAGAGCAACGAGACGGACCTTATGATGTTCCAGCGTATCATCGGAATTGTATTTGAGTTTATAGACCCACTTGCTGTCAATGGCTTTCTTTCTTGGAGGCAATGTAGTGATATCCCAAGTGTGATTTTCTTCAAGAGCTGTGATTTCTAACCCCATAGAATCACACCATTCTTTAATTTGAGAAGCCTGATGGTAGCTTGTTGGTTCCGTGTCGGATGTAATTGCTGCCATAAAATCTTGATGCAACTCCGAAATTTTTTCGTTAGAAATAAAGTCAAGTATCTTACCACATACCGTTTTAGAGAAGCTAGAATTGGCGAGAGCAGGAGATGAAGCGTTGGGGGGGGGGTGTGGTGGTGGTGGTGTAGTAGTAGTAGTTGAAGTAGTAATAGAAGGAGTAATGTAGTTTTTGAGAAGAACCGATGAAAATTTCTTAGGATGCCCTTCCCTGAGTAATTCAGGTAAACTCGGTGAAGTTGTTGGTGCGGGAGAGCCCGAATTCAAAGTACTAGTCGAGCTAGTGGGAAGTGGTGAGCTGGGTGAGGATGGCGAACCAGGAGTAGAGTGTGGTATTGGTGCGATGAATTGGAAGTGACTATCGGAGTCGGAGTGGACGAAAAAGGATTAACCAACGATGGTATATGAGTAACATTTTGCGGTGAACTCCAATCATCATCGTGAAAAAATATAGATGAGTTTGGCAGAGGAGGTGATTCAGTTGGTGGTACGGGAGGAGGAGTAGCAAACGGGAAGACAGTTTCTTGAGAAATGACGTCACGACTAACAAAGAACTTATTGTTTTCCAAATCATAGAGACGCCAACCTGTCTTCCCATAAGGATAACCAACAAATACACATCGTCTACTTCGTTCCCCAAATATATCCTTTTCACGGGCTCGATGATGAACATAGCACAAGCAACCCAACATATGTAATGCTGAATATGACGGCTGAGACCCAAAGAGTACTTCATATGGAGATTTCCCTTGTAGAATCAGTGTAGGTGTGCGATTAATAAGATGGTTAGCAGTCAAAATACTTTCGCCCCAAAATTTGCGAGGTAGATAGCTCTGAAAAAGACATGCACGTGCAACATTAAATATGTGGCGGTGCTTGCGCTCGACTCGCCCGTTTTGTTGCGGTGTATCTACACACGAAGTTCGATGAAGAATACCTTGTTATTGAAAAAACGATGTGAGACACATGCGAGTATCCTTTATTGATAGTATCCTTTACGCGAGAGGCATTGAGATTTTGTTCATCTCGGATCACACGCGAGTACACTTGTGTGAGAGGCAGTAAAGGATCTTGATCCGTAATTGTTGAGCGAATAGGTCTGAAGCGTTCATTTAAATTTAACAAGAATTGATGAACCTTGTCATCTTCTGCTAGTTTTGTAATTTTGCAGTTCTCCCCAAAGCTTGGTGAGCCTTCCATAATAGGCAAGATCAAGTTGCCCATCTTGCTTACATGCCGATATTTCATCTTTCAGTATTTGTTTTCAGACTCCGTTGCTGGTCGAGAATCTTAGCTTGAGACAATCGCAAAGGTCTTTTACATCAGATACAAAAGAGACGGTGGAACGAATCGTTGGATCTATGGATGTTCAAATCCATCCTATGATCATAGAATTAGCAGCTTTCCAAGCCGCCAAGTGCGGATCTGTTGTTGGCTTTGGTATGGTGCCATCAAGAAACCCAAGTTTTTGCTTGGCTTGGAGAGAATTCATGAGCTCAGTAGCCCATTCAGAGTAATTATCTTCCTTTAAGATAACAGAAGAAATTAAAGCACCAAGATTATCAGATGCATGAAGAGACGATAGCTCCGGACATCGTGATGATAAAAGGGACTTGCAACGACAAAGCGAAAGTAAAGAAAAATGTGGCAGTCAAAACAATGATGGCAGCAAAAAAAATTAGGGTTTAATGACTCTGCTCTGATACCATGAAATATTTGGGAAGAGGTTGCGTTTATTGATTCACATATCACAAGTATTTATACATAGAGATCAGTAAGGGTTTTCTTTGTACATTAAGTATCGAGGTCCATTATAGAACGAAACGTGTGGAGGTGCACGTGTGAGAAGTCAAGTGGGATAGTTGAAAAGTCTAGAGATGACACGTGGTAGCCGGAGATTGGCTAATGAAAGAAGGTTGTTAGAGTGACCGAGTTCATCTTCATTTTTCTTTATCAAATCATTTGTAAGATTATCGAGCTAGGTTTCTCTCATCTTCAGAGCTAGCGTTTGATCGTTTCGATTGTAATAGGAAGTTTTGGTTATTAATCGGAGTTGTTTTACGGTGAATCGGAAGTTTTATGTATTAAAGGTATCAAAGCTGCGTCGTTTTTCGGAATCATGGTGGTTACACGATCGCATGTCGGGGAGTCAAAGGATAAGGGAAAGGAAGTGGAGATTGCGGAGCCGATAGAGTCACTAATTTTATGGTTAGAAGAGTTGGTCGCAAAGCAAAACAAAGCAATGATGAGGCCTATGTCGGATATGATGGGTGCAATAAGTAGATCCACATCTCATAAGCTTCATGATGAACAGTCAACCAGAGATTGGAGCTTACCGAGGTCATCTACGTCAACAGATGACAGGTCGGGTCATCCAGTTTATCGGAGGAAAAATCGATATGATCAGGTTCGTTATGATGCTCATCAACATTACGGTAACCTCACACGTCTAGGGAAAATCGATATATCTCGTTTAGATGGTATTGGAATTAAGGAATGGTTGTTTAAGGTAGAAGAGTTCTTTGGCGTTGATTTCACTTTGCAGATATGAAGTTTAAGATGGCTGCTATTCATTTTGATAGCCATGCGGCTACATCGCACCATTCATTTATGCAGTGAGGTGTTGTTTGGATGTTCTGTATGATTGGTCGGGTTATGTGAAATTGTTGAAGGAGCGCTTTGATGATGAATGTTGTAATAATCCTATGGCTGAGTTGAAGAAGCTACAAAGAGACGGATAAAATTGTTGATTATCACCAAAAGTTTGAATTGATTACAATTAAAGTTAATCTTTAAAGTATTTGGTGAGTGTATATTTGGCAGGTATATGAATGGATACTCAGATGCATGTTAGAATGTTTCAGCCTCAAACGGACCGCCATTGCTTTAGGTTAGGGAAGCTGTATGAAAAGGCACACCTTAAGAAGCCTTATTCTACACCTTGGCAGCCTAAATCTAGAGTAGCAAGTGGTCACAAGAGGTCCAATAGAGAATTTGAGCCGCGGACAGAGCACTACAATAACAAGGAAAAAATCACAATAACAAAGGTGACTATAAACCACACAACACGAGGAAGTTGTCTCAACAAGAAATGAGTGAAAGGAAAGCGAAAAGCCTTTGTTACTTTTGTGATGAGAAGTACACTAGAACATTATTTGGTAAATAGGAAGACGCAACTCTTTTGTATGGATGTTGAAGATGAATTTGAGGATGCATTGGAAGTATTGAATGGTGAAGATGAATAGAAGATGGCACAAACCTTTGTGAATGTTGTTTCGGGTAATGTAGGGTATAAAACTATGCAGGTTAAAGGAACTTATGGGAAGAAGATCATGTTCATTTAATTGGCTCTGGTTCTATTCACGATTTTATTGATTCAAAGGTAGCAGCTAAGTTGGGAAGCCAAAGTCAAGATGCAGGGTTGGCTCGTGTTTCAGTGGCTGATGGAAGGAAGTTGAAAGTGGATTGGAAAATATCTGATTTTTTGTGGAAATTGCAGACCGCCACATTTTAGTCAAATATACTGCTAATTCTATTGCAAGGAGTGGACATGGGTTTAGGAGTTCAGTGGTTGGAAACATTAAGTCATATTTCATGTGATGTTAAACAATTAGAGATGAGATTCAAATACAATAATCAAAAGGTGTGGTTACATGATATTAAAGAAGGACCAATGAGAGAAGTTAAAACACAAAAGCTACAGAAACTTCAGGATGATCAAATTCAACTTGCAATGTTGTATGTGCAAGAAGTAGCAGAGGATGATGAAAAAGGAAGTGAAGATGAGCGAGTTATTGAGACTGTCAACACATTGACAAAAGATTTGGAAAATGAGTCTATAGTGAGAAGGTAGTGAATGAATTTGTTTTGTGGGCACACAACATGATCACAAGATTAAGTTGTTGGAAGGTTTTAATCCAGTAAATCAGAGACCCTATTCATCAGAAGAATGAAACTTATATAATTGTTGAAAAAATACACATTGGTGGTACTATACAAGTAAGCTCAAGCCCGTATGCATCACTAGTAGTGTTGGTAAAGAAAAAAGTTGGTACATGGAGGTTGTGTGTGGATCACAGGGAATTGAATGGTATGACAAGGAAGGACAGGTTCCCTATTCCCTTAATTGAAGACTTTATGGATGAATGTTGGTGCATGAATTAGCACCTCCGACAATACCGGTTTAAACTGGAGAAATTGCGAATTAAACTGAGAATTCAGTCCAATCGCAATTACAAGGAATTAATGGGCCAAAATAAGAAGATCGCCAGCCGATCTCTGTCTGAACAAGGAGGTCACCAGACGACCTCAACATATAGTAGGAAGATCGCCAACCGACTTCCTAATATGGAGAAAAAAAAGCTTTCCTTTTGGATAAGGGAGAATCGCGAAAAGAATAGAAAATAGAAGATTTTAGCTACAAAGAATTAGATGTTTAGCTTACCTTAAACCGTCTTAATAATGTATAAATAGAGGGGTTTGTCCTGTATTCTAGAGATCCATAACTTAATAATAAAATCCTAATTTTCTACATTGTTCTTGAGTAAATATCCTAACTTTGTCTCTAAGCAACTTTGTTCTTCTTTACGATCGAGACTTAATTAACCTAAAAGCAACAGAGTTTATTGAATTTGTTTTCCCCCTTTAAACAAATCATTGTGTGACTTTCGGAATGAACAATTGGTGCTGCCTGTAGGGACGACGAGTAACTCTCTTTGAACATTACTCTAATCAAATAACTCGAAGGAAGAAAGATTCTGCCAACTGACGAAGTCATTCTGCCTGCTACCGTCGTTGGAGGAAGTACTGGCACACTACCTCCCGATGCAACCACGACCACGAAGTCGAATCTCCTTAACGGAGATAGTTCTCACTCGGCTGAAGCTGAATTGGCGGCCAAAAACAGCGAAGGACCAACGTGTCTGCGAAGCAAACCCTACCACTCCTCCAACCGTTTATTCGATCTCGGTCTCCAGTTTGTTCTCTAAACCCGTGAAATCTAAGAACTTTGTTTCTGCATTTGGGAATGCTACAAACCAAGCATAATTAATAAAAACTCTATCTAAACAACATTTCACTGAATGTGTGTGTCCTCCTCTCACCCAAATGTATATATCTCCTCTTGATCTCATGTCTTCAAGATCGCAATAAGAAACCATGTTCCGGAAGTCCGTAAATGTCCACTCTTCTCTTAATTTACCACCGATTTTCTCACCATTTGATAATATCTCATTAAAGTCCCCAACCCCAATAAGCATCCATTCTTCATTACAGTTTTCTAAAGTTTGTTCAAGTTTTTCCCATAGCTTTTTAATGTAGAAAAAGACATACGATTTAAGCAATTTATGTAATATATTAATACGTGTAGATACGTAAACAATATAAACTGAGGGAGTATTAAAATAATCATTTTCTTAAAAAATTGAAAATTAATTTTTTAGACTAAAAAAATAACTTTAGTTCTACCAAAAAATAAAATAATTTTGGAAGGAATAATTGGTTGTAGAATAAGTAAGTCATATTTCGCGACTTCCGAAGCCCCTCTCTCCAACGCAAACAATGAGCTTGAGAGTGTTTTGTTATTAGTTGTATATATTACTTATAATTAATAAATAATATTTTTATGTAGAAAAGATAAATATTTTATGCAAGTATGCAATCTATAAGTTCTTAGATGTGTAGATAATGATACTGTTAAACAAGATCTATAATGAAAATGAGAGCATATAAAAATTATCATTTTTATAAATAAAAAAATTGAAAATGAATACTATAGGGTTATATACAAAATATAATTTTGGTATGAAATTTGAACTATTTAATAAAAAAATTAAACTTTTCTAACAATTGTTCTTCTTTTGTAACAATTTGAGAGAGTATTAAAATTATCAATATTTTTTTTTAAGAAAATTAAATTTAATAATATAGACTAAAAAATATAAAAAGGTATAAAATATGAACTTTTTAATTATTTTTTCCTTTTCATAACTTTTGTAACAATTTTTCTTCTTTTACTACCTTTTGCTAAGTTTCATTTGAGTGATTGATTTAGTAACCAATTGGCTCAAACCCAAAGACAAAAATTATATTGTTTAATAAATTTTTAATGTAGAAAAAGACAAACAATTTAAGCAATCTATGTAATATTTTAATATGTGTAGATACATAAACAATATAAATTTAATGAATCAATTTCTTAAAAGTTTGAAAATTAATACTGTAAAATAAGAAAATAATTTTGGTTCTACCAAAAAAATAAATATAAATTGGTATAAAATATGAACTTTTTAATAACTTTTTCACTTTTGTAACAATTGTTCTTCTTTTATCTCCTTTTGCTAATTTGCATTCAAATATTTTGTTAAGTAACCAATTGGCCAAACCCCAAAGATAAAAGATTAGGAACTATTCAACCATTTTGAAAACTTATAAATCCCTCTCTCTCTATCTCAAGTCTCAAATCTCAATTATTCAGAATTTCAAATTTTATAGGATTTCTCTACTAATTTCATTTCCAAAAGATAAATCAATGGCTTCTCTCAACTCCGACGTTATCATGGGTGAATCCTCCTCCATCTCCGTACCTTCATCTTCGTCCAAGAACTCGAAACGATTTGAATTAAAGAAGTGGAGTGCTGTCGCTCTCTGGGCTTGGGGTACTTTATCACCAAACCCTAATTCTTCTTCTCACGTTTTATTCTTCTTCTTCTTAGTTTTTTTTATGATTCACTCTTGTTTGGTTTTTTCAGATATCGTTGTTGATAACTGCGCAATTTGTAGGAATCACATCATGGATCTCTGTAAGCTTTTTGAGGTATCTATACTTTGTTTTGAATCATCTTGATGGATTATGCTTAGTTCTTTGTTGTGTGTTTTGTGGTTTTAGGTATTGAATGTCTAGCTAATCAAGCTAGTGCCACTAGTGAGGAATGCACTGTTGCTTGGGGTAAGTCATTGAATACTGAACTCTTTTGAATCCAGATGTGGTTTTAGTTTTGCATATAGTCAAACGAAATTATATGTTATTTGTTGATCTTTGACATTCATTGACTTACTTATCTTTGATATTACCACAAGCACTTTGAGTAATCTGATACGACCTCAAGGAAGATTATAAGGCCTTAGTGGGCCTTAACACTAGTTAATCGTTTTAAGCCCATATTATTGTCATCTTTTACTTGTTATTAGTATCTCTAGTTCTTTTGAATCGGTATCGAAAATGATCAAGTAAATCTAGTCAAGAACTCATAATACCATAGACTGCTCAAGAAACGTGCCATTATTTGACTTGTAGGGGTTTGCAACCACGCCTTTCACTTCCACTGTATCAGCAGATGGCTCAAAACTCGTCAAGTGTGTCCACTAGGTATGTTTTTTAAATCTAATCTTACATGCTCTCTTACTCATCAATGTTTTCTCTTCTCATTGTTTTTGCTTCTTGCTTGGTTTTTAACAGATGTCTGCGAGTGGGAATTCCAGAAATATGGTCACTAAAGCTACATACTGCAACATTGGGTTCATGTGGCTCTTCTCTTGGGATGTCTTTGATGCAGATTTAACAATTGTGTGCTTGATTAAAAACCTTTGTTGTTACTAGACCATCTCTGACCCAAACTAAGTTTTAATTATTAAATGGATTAACCCCATTCTTTTCATATATACTAAAAGTGTTAAACGAAACGAAACGTGTAGATATCTTGAGGAAGTAAAATGTTTTCTGTGGAACAATTCGTTGTTGTTGGGCCAGTGGTTTGGGGTCCAAACTTTGGTCTTAGAACCGAACAGATTGTTCGGTTATCAAAATAAATAAATAAACTGTTAGCCTCAAGAATACTATTTTTTGTTACTGATTTTGCATATAAAAAGAGAAATTTATTTCATCTACACTGAATTCACCATGTTTCTGCAGAAGCAAAAAATAGTTGTAGTTATTGTTCGTAAGTAGTTGTAAAAAACATATGAAACTAATAATTCCACATATATGACTTTATTACAAGGATTGAATGATAATTGTGCAAAGAATGTTAGGGATTCCATATCAGAAATCGAAAATGATATATAGGAGTAAGATGTATTATCAATCTATCCATTGCAAATTTTGTCCAGAAAATTTAAAACCAAATTTAAAAGAGATCGTGATAAATATATTATAAAATATTTATTACGTGTTATATTTAGAATGTCTGTCGTTTGATAGCAGATTTGTTTTCTAAAATATAATGTTTTGTGTTATGATAGAGTTGTTTTATGTTGTGACAGATAAATTTATATTACCATAAATCTGTCGTTTCGTGGCGGGTTTAATAAAGAATAAAATAAATTGCTGGAATAACCTTAAAAATATTTTATGTTACGACAGATTTGTAATTTAAAATCCTTATGGTGACCGATTTATAGTTTTCTTTTTCCATGATTTTTTTAATAGAATAATACTAACTATTGTAATAATTTTTTATTTGGAAAATCATATGATGACATGTTTGATTTTTTTTTGTCAATTGCTTTTAGAAATTCTTTTAAATACCACTAAAATGAGTTTTTCCAAAAAAGAATACTATAATGAATTTTATTTTTCAAAAATATCACAAATCTAAAACTAAATTCAATATTCAAAACTAATTTCTACATCCTAAACACTAAACCTGTTGATTCTGTAATCAAACAATGAATTTATACTAAGGGAACTTAGACAAATTCGCTTCTCTCTTAGCTCGCGAATGATCAAAGACGAAGAACAAGGTTGCTTGAGTAAAAAGTTAGGGTTTTGCTCTGTAAAAAGTGGTGTCTTGTATTAGGTTAAAGATGGATCGTAATAGAGGACAAAACCCCTCTATTTATACAATGAACTGATCATATCAAAATATGATAAACTTCTAATTATCTAAGACCTAAATCTTTATCACTTCTATTCTTCATAAGATCCTCTTCTCTTGAAATGAAAGTCTTCTCTTTCCGAGGTTTAAGAAGTCGGCTGGGCAATCTCAGCTGTCGAATTAGGTCTTATGGCGAACTCATAACTTAGGCCCATTAACAGGCTAACCGGGGTATCCCGGTTAAATCTAATTCTCGATTTTATTTACATTTTCCCTCGGTTTAAACCGGTATTGTCAGAGGTGCCAATTTCTGCACCAACAAAACCTTACAACTAAAAACTATACCGTAAATATACATAGTGAACCCAAATATATAAAAAATTCTATAACTTCAAAAATCAATTATAGTTTTTTTTGCATATTTTTTTCCTATAATAATATTTACAGTAGTGACAGGTTTTTTCTTCTTGTAATAACAGACTTATTATAGCAATTACCATATTTACCTCTAAAACATTAAATATCGATATCTAGAGTCAATTGGTCTTTTAACACCAAATTTGTGTTAGTCTAGTTATCCATCACTAATGAGAGTCATTTTAGTTATTATTGCCCAGTTTTGAGTCAATCTGGGTAATTTTCAGTTATATTTATTACAAGAAAATAACATGAATTACTATGAATATTTCTACAAAAGTTTTGTAAGAAATATTTTCTTCCTTCAACCTATGATTTTTTGACGAAAATCCAAACTAGTAGAAAATTAGTGAAAAAGTTCCTAATGAAAACGATCGTAAAAATATTAATTAATGGTGACTCAGTGGTAGAAGGATTCAGAGCGGTCCCTAAATATTTTAAGATTTAAGCGACTAAAAAAAGGGATATTATAAATCCATATACTAAAAATACTCGTTAATTCATTGCCTTCCTTTTACAATGTTCGATAACTACTGTTGCAAAAATATTTACGCATGTACCCCTACAATATTGATATCGAGTGTTATAGGGTCTAGGGCGATATTATGGCTATAGCATAGGAATAGATTTTATGTATATATTATGTTTGGGGAGTTGTGTTTTTTTGTTTACGGTTTTTTTTGTCATTACTCAGTTATCGAACAGTCGTCTTTTTCCATGGATATAAGATGGTGAGAGAAGGCGTTTTGAGGTGGAAGAAAAGAAGAACCGTCTCCTCCAAAATACCTTTTTTCCTTCTGTTTTCGTGCAGTAGTTCATCTACAGATCTGGGTTTTTTTTGCCGTTTTTTCCCTGGTATGCAATGACAATGTTTTTTTTTTGTTTATGATTTTGGCTTCACATTTTTAGTAGTCTCATTAGGGTTTAAGATTTTTTACAGCAACGATGCCGCCGATTCCTCTACCTCAACGTCTGATTGCCTTTGGGGAAGAATCACACGGCGAGAGGGTCAATGTTTATCAGAAGATGAAAACCCTTTGTGGTATCTTTAATGCACTCGACGATGGTGAACGGGAGTTCATAGCTCGGACTTCTTTCGGTCGCCTGTTGGAGTTTCCTAAACTACCCTCCTTGTCCGCGAGTTTTGGGATATTCATATTGGATAGGCAGTTGGATGTCGTGAAGCCTAACGAGATTTGGGTTCTATTCGCGGGTACCCCTATTCGTTTTCTTTGCGAGAGTTTAAGATCGTTACTGATTTACCGTGTGGGAAGTATCCGAGTTTGAAGTTGAAGAAGAAGAAAGGCACGGCGGGGAAGACGATCCCAGTTTACAGCAAGTTGTTTGGGCTTGAACATGATGTCACCGTGGACAGGGTAATTACGATGTTGAAGAGAAGGGTTGTCTCGGATCCCAGTATGAAGATCTGATGTGCTTGCTTAGCTATCGTCGACGGTTTCCTTGTCCATACCTCTCACTATCCTAAAATTGTTAAGGCTCACGCTGAAATGGCTGAGGACCTTAGCGCATTTTTAGCTTATCCATGGGTCGTTTCACTTTCGATATGATGATGAAGTCGATTAAAGAGAGGGAAATTGATCAATTAGCCAGCACGTGTTTTGTTGTTCAGGGTTTGTTGTACGCTTTGCAATTGGTCGTATTTCAGGCAGCTCCGTCTATTCAAGAAGGTCCTCAGATTGGTGAGACTATTCAGTCTAAATCTGAAGACGACGTTGATGAGGCCCCGAGAGAGTCTGTCGCTTTCAAGCTTGGCAACGCCAAGGAGTTGGATGCTAAATGCTCGGTAAGACTATTATCGATGCTAATTGTTATCATCTAACTCCGTATTTGGCGATATCTATTTGTTTATTCCGATAAGTGTTTGTGATTTAATCAAGTTATCCGAGTAGGAGGTTAATATCCTCGTTATCTCTTGCAGATTCGTGTTGCAACCATTATTTGTCCCGATCTTGTGTTGGATCCGGAGGAAGATTTGTCGTTGTATGAAGATGAGGAAGATGAAGGGGTCGATAATATTCTAAAGTTGGCTGCTGAGGGTCTCATTTTCAAGAATGACATGTTTCGTGGTGGGTGTTTCCCATCACAGATGCAATTGGCATCTAAAAAGCAAAAGCGGGGTGTCAAGTCAAATGTTAGCCGCAGTAGGAAAGCCAAAGCATCCAAGAACGCTGGTGGGGTTAGGACCAAACATCAAAGACCTATCACAGAAGAAGGGAGTAGCTCAGGGGTGGTTTCCATGGAATCTATTTCCCGCATGTAGGACGCCAAGCTCGATGCTCATGGGAAATTTATCATCTCAGCTATTACTGATTGGTTTATCAAAAACACCGTTATCTAAGGCGGTAGCTCGAAAGATCCTGCTAATGGGACAAGCCGTCCGAAGAAGGATGTCCCGGATGGTACTAGGGGTGTGTCACCTTCTAAAGATATGGGTTGCAGTGATGGTAACGATTATTTTGGGTTTGACTCTCTCCGTCAGACATCTACCAATCCCCGGCCTCCCTGCGGTGAAGGGAATTCTAACGTCAAGGCTAGCGTGGATGAGATCTTATCTTACTACACGGGAAAGGTGCCAATTGATGTTGGTTGTAAAGAGGCGGAGGTAAACATGTTGTTTTATGTTCAGTTTAGCAAATTAGTGTGGTAAATATTTTCTTATTTTTGTTTTGGTTTATTAGCGGGATAAAGTTGTTCCAATGGACCGCGTTGAGGCCCCTAACCCACATCTACCAATCCCCGGCCTCCCTGCGGTGAAGGGAATTCTAACGTCAAGGCTAGCGTGAATGAGATCTTATCTTACTACACGGGAAAGGTGCCAATTGATGTTGGTTGTAAAGAGGCGGAGGTAAACATGTAGTTTTATGTTCAGTTTAGCAAATTATTGTGGTAAATATTTTATTATTTTTGTTTTGGTTTATTAGCGGGATAAAGTTGTTCCAATGGAAGAAAACACATGCTCTGACCGCGTTGAGGCCCCTAACCCACATGTGATTAAGTTATTTATATAGGCTTACCAGTGTAGATGATAATTGTTATAATATTACAAGCTAATCTGTATAGTTTTAGTTGCTAACCTGAATAGATGCTAATCGCTGTAATTTCAACTAAAGAATAATGGTGTTTTTATCGCGTGTTTCTTTATTGGATTGTAAACATTGTGTTATATTGTTTCGTAGTCCGCCTCCGGAGACACAGTTGATATCCCCCCCCCCCC